>ENA-UOOH01000110-UOOH01000110.1-fermentation-metagenome-genome-assembly--contig:-NODE-110-length-95945-cov-5.599479_pt1 | contig 95945 bp, 91 predicted proteins | sample MGYA00245778_ERZ724025 | MGnify/ENA primary metagenome ERZ724025 (study PRJEB28704, sample SAMN03018313) | fermentation metagenome | biome: anthropogenic terrestrial biome; feature: soil; material... | reverse complement strand
CCTGCAGGTGTAAAAGTGAGCCGTATTGTTAATCTTGCCGACGATATCGCACTCTCCATGGCCGCTCCAGATGTACGTATTGAAGCGCCGATCCCTGGCAAAGCTGCAGTCGGGATCGAGGTTCCAAATAAGGAAATCTCCATGGTTCACTTAAGAGACCTGCTGGAAACGCAGGAGTTTATCCAGTCAAAATCAAAGCTTACAATAGCCCTGGGGAAAGATATTGCCGGCAACCCGATCATGGGCGACATGGGCAAGATGCACCACTTATTAATAGCAGGAGCCACCGGTTCAGGAAAAAGTGTCTGCTTGAATACCTTGATTGCGAGTATTCTTTTCAAGGCAACCCCGGACGAAGTTAAACTCCTGATGATCGACCCCAAAATGGTGGAACTTGCCACCTACAACGGGATCCCCCATCTGGTAACTCCGGTGGTGACAAACCCCAGGAAGGCTGCAACCTCTTTACGCTGGGCGGCGAAGGAAATGGAACGCCGCTACGAGCTATTTGCCGCGGCTGGGGTACGTGATATCACTCGCTACAACAAGATGTTTATAACAAAGGAGCCGGAATGCAACGGCCTGCCCCTCCCATTTATTATCGTGATCATAGACGAATTAGCCGATCTGATGATCGTGGCTCCCGCGGATGTTGAAGATGCTATTTGCAGGCTGGCACAGATGGCCAGGGCTGCCGGTATTCACCTGGTGGTCGCCACCCAACGCCCATCCGTCGATGTGATTACCGGGCTGATCAAGGCTAACATCCCTTCCAGAATTTCATTTGCTGTCTCCAGCCAAATTGATTCCCGGACGATCTTGGATATGTCCGGCGCGGAAAAGCTTCTGGGCAAGGGGGACATGCTCTTCTTTCCTGTAGGCGCGTCCAAACCTGTTCGTGTCCAGGGCGCCTATTTATCCGATCGCGAGGTTGATGAGCTTGTCAGCTATTTAAAGAACCAGGCAGAACCGGTTTACGACGAAAAGATTTTAAAGGAGGCCCCCCCGGAGGAAAGCGCTCCGGAGATGGAGGACGAACTACTGTCCCAGGCCGTTTTAATTCTGATTGAAACCGGGCACGCATCAATTTCCATGCTGCAAAGGAGGCTGCATATCGGGTATGCCAGGGCGGCGCGACTGATAGACATTATGGAGAGGCGGGGCATCGTTGGGGGGTATGAGGGAAGTAAGCCCCGGACTATTCTAATGACACTGGACCAGTACAACCAGGTTTTTAAAAAGGGCTTATAAATACTTTTGTGCAAGAACTGGTCTAATGTTATAGATTTAAAGAAAAGGGAAAACCTAAAAACAAACGGCCGAAAAAGGCCTCAAGGGGCAGCGTAATGTACAAAGATATCACGATTAAAGAGGCCTTAAAACGTGAAGATGCGCTATTAATTGATGTCCGTTCAGAGGAGGAATATACCCGGGCAACTATCCCCGGTGCGATTAACGTTCCTGTTTTTAATAATGAGGAACGAGCTCTTATTGGAACCATCTACCACCGGGAAGGTCCGGCGCCGGCCCGAAGGCTCGGCCTGAAACTGGCTTCTCCTAAACTGCCATACAAAATTGATTCCGTGGATCGGCTCTCGGACGGCCGGGAACTAATTGTGTTTTGCTGGCGCGGAGGTCTGCGCAGCCAGTTTATGGCCTCACTTCTGGGTACCATGGGTTATCCGGTGCACCGGGTTGTGGGAGGCTTTAAGGCTTACCGGCAATATATCAACGAATATTTAAAACGGGACGAACTAACCCAAAAAGCCGTTGTCCTCCACGGTCTCACCGGTGTCGGAAAGACGGAGGTGCTTCTCGGCCTGGCCCAAAAGGGTCTCCCGGGGCTTGATCTGGAAGGATTGGCACGCCACAGGGGATCGGTTTACGGGAAAATTGGACTACCTCCGTCCCCTTCCCAAAAAGCTTTTGAGAGTTCTCTGGTACATTTTTTTAACACTATTGGTGAGAAAGGTCTTTTTATCGTAGAGTGTGAGAGCAGGCGGGTGGGCAATCTAATTCTACCCCCTACGCTGATGAATTCCATGAAAAAAGGATACAGGCTCCTTTTGTATACCTCCATAGAAAACCGGGTCAAAAGAATCAAGGAGGTTTATACCGAAGGGCCCGGTGAAAATATCTGTGAACTGCAGAAAGCCACCGGCTCCCTGGAAAAAAGAATCGGGCGGGTCCGGGTGGAAGCGCTCAACAGGTCACTGTCCGAAAGAGACTTTGACACTGTGTTTACGTATCTTTTGAAGAGTTATTACGATCCTTTGTATCGTTATCCGGACGGTCCTTCAGATGATTATGATTTTTCCGTTGACACGGGGGACATGAAAAAAGCCATTCAGGAACTATCTTATTTTATTCAAAACCTGCCCGAATATATGAGCATACGACCTAGGGAGGTGCAGTAAGTGGAAATCGGCCAGGCGCTGAAGACGGCAAGGGAGTCTCTGGGACTTTCCCTGGAAGCCGTTGAGGAAGAAACCAAGATCCGCCGCAAATACCTTCAAGCTTTAGAAAATGAACAATTTGAAGTTTTGCCGGGGCCCGTATACGCCAAGGCTTTTCTGAAAAACTATGCCAGGTTTTTAAATTTAGACGTTGGGGAAGCGACGGAAGCATTCAACCAGTTCTTTACCAAAAAAGCTCCCCCAGAAACAAACGCCTCCAGGCGCGCGAAAGAGCCGGTCAAGGTTAGCGTTCCGGGAAAACCCCGCTACTGGCTTTACCTTGCCGCAGCAGTTGTCTTTATCGGCTTAGCTTTTTCAGTGTTTTACGGCGCTAAAGGGCTAGGCTTGCCCCAACCGGCGGACAGGGAAGAGGTCCGCAGAGACCCTGCCCAAACACCCCTCCAGACCGGCGAGCAAGTCCAGGTGCCTGCCGGCCAGCCTCAATCGCCGGTCCAGCAGGTCTCACCACCCAACCAAACCGGCGTTAATATTATTTTAAACGTTAAAAACGACCGGAGTTGGATCCGGGTGATCGTGGACGGAAACCCCGCATTCCAGGGAGAAGTACCGGCCGGACAGTCAAAGAGTTTTCAAGCCAGGGAGAAAATTGCGGTTACGCTGGGGAACGCGGGTGTGGTCGAGGTGCTTCTGAATGAACAAAACCTTGGTTTTCTCGGAGGCGAGGGAGCGGTAGTTTACCGGGAATTTACACCGCCGCAGGGTTAAGCAGGTAAAAGGAAGCCGGAGCAGCCAGCTTCCTTATTCGGGAACGAAGATCACGCCCACAACCCCGGGTCCCGTGTGGGTACCGACAACAGCGCCCAGTTTGGAAATAATCGGTTCATCACAACGCAGCCTCGCTCTAATTTTCAGGCGAAACTGCTCCATCCCGGCAGGGTCCATGCCATGCACGAGGGCACATTGAATTCTTTGCCCGGCGGCCCTTTCCTCAACAATTTGGGCCAGTCTTTCAATGGCTTTGGCCTTGCCCCTGACCTTTTCATAAGGCTGAACCAGGCCGTCCTTTAAAAATAAAAGAGGTTTGATGTTTAAAATAGATCCCAGAAAAGCCCCGGCCATCCCGATCCTGCCGCCCCGCACAAGATAATCCAGGGAATCCACGAAAAAGAAAACCTGGATCCGGTTCTGAAAATCATTAATTATTTTCAGGATCTCTTGCTTTGTTTTCCCTTCCCCGGCCGCTCTGGCAGCCTCCAGTACAACCAGACCGAGTCCCATGCTGACCATTTTTGAGTCGATGACTTCAATATCCGCGCCGGGAACCATTTCTTTAGCGATCCGGGCAGACTGGCAAGTTCCGCTCATAGCGGATGAAAGGTGGATGGATACGATGCTTTTTGTCGAAAGCCGGGTGTAGACCGAGCTAAATTCTACCGGGGTCGGTTGGGAAGTGGTTGCCTGCTCACGTCTTTCCACCATGCGCATGTAAAACTGTTCCGTATTGATGTCTACACCGTCTAAGTAAGTCTCCTTGCCATTAAAAATAACTTTCAGCGGTACAACGACAATATTATATTTTTCGACTAGTTCTTCCGGCAGGTCGGCGGTACTGTCGGTAACAATTCGAACCTGACTTATAATTAACCACCTGCTTACTCTACTGAAATAATTAAATGATAAACCGGCTGTCCACCTTCTTGCACATCAAAATCCTGCCCATGGAAACTTTTCCTGATCCTTTCAACCAGTTCCACAACCTCGTTATCGTTCATTGAATCTCCATAAAATATTGTTATTAAACGGCCTTCTCCTTCGATCAGAACGGCAAGGAGCTCTTTTAGCACGTCTGTCAGGTCGGTACCTGCGGCAACGATTTCTCCGTCACCCAGGCCGATAAACTGACCCTTTTCGATGGATAATCCATTGCAGCAGGCAGAATCACGAACCGCCGTGGTAATCTCGCCCGTGCGGACAGATGCCAGAGCATGTTTCATTTTGCGGGCCGCAGTTTCAAATTCTTCCTCCGGGCTCAAGGCGAGGAGCGCACTGAGACCCTGGGGAATGCTCCTGGAGGGAATAACGATGATTTCCTTACGAGAAAGCTGGCCGGCTTGCTCCGCAGCCAGAATAATATTCTTATTATTGGGAAGAAGCAGAACCTTTTTCTCCGGAACTTCCTCGATTCCCTTTAATAAGTCCCCCGTACTGGGATTTAAGGTCTGGCCACCGTCAATCACGGTATCCGCACCAAGGTTTTTCATAATTGCGGTTAATCCTTCACCGGACCCTACCGAGACGATGCCAAAGGATTTTATGGATCCTGCCTGTCCCTCAAGTGGAGGCTTATCCCTTTGTTGTTCTTCCATGTTCGTAATTTTCAAGTTATGCAGCTTCCCGTATTTGAGGCAGCACTCCAGCACAAGTCCCGGATGGTTGGAGTGGATGTGGATCTTGGCCAGTTCCTCATCGCCCACGACCATCAAGCAGTCCCCTAATGGAATCAGTTCTCTTTTTAGTTCAGCCAGGGGAAGCCCGTCCCCTCTTAATAACAGCTCAGTGCAATAGGTAAAACTTAAGACCGATGTGACCGTTGTAGGGTCCGGCCTGCTTGCTTCTGTTTCCAGCGGAGCAAGCCCGGAAACAACATCTTTGGCCAAAGGTGAAGCAGATTTGAGAGCCTGCAGAAAACCCTCCAGGATCACCACAAAACCTTTTCCCCCGGCGTCCACGACACCTGCCTGCTTCAGGGCCGGCAGGAGGTCCGGAGTTTCCTGCAGCGCATCCAAGGCCTTTTTTGAGATTGCCACCATCATCCTCAGCAGGTCTCCACTCCGTTGCGCGGCTGCTTCTTCCGCTGATTTTCTAACGACGGTGAGAATTGTGCCTTCCACAGGTCTCATAACGGCCTTGTAGGCCATCTGCACACCTTCTTGCAGTGCGCGTGAGATATCCGAAGCGTTAGCATTTTCTTTTGTTCGCAGTGCGCAGGCAAACCCATGCAGGACTTGGGAAAGAATGACACCTGAATTTCCCCTTGCGCCCATCAGGGCTCCCCTGGCTGCCGCCTCGGCAACAAGGTCGATGCGGTTTGAATCCGCTCCGAGGGCTTCTTTTAAGGATGCCTCTATGGTTTGGTACATATTGGTGCCGGTGTCGCCGTCTGGAACCGGAAAGACATTGAGGGCGTCAATGTCTTTCTTTGCCTGGCCCAGTAAGATCACTGCACCCCGAAGCATCATCAGCAAGTCAGTACCGTTGAAACTGTATACTGCCACAGGCTACCTCCATCAAATTAAAACGATTATAAACTAATTCGACACTAACTACCTTTTTCCTCCGGCAGCCAGTCAAAGGACGAAACCGCCTAAAAAAAAATACCCCTGGCACAGGGGCGTTAGTAAAGAAACAGTGGAACAAGATAGAACTCATACGGGTTATTCTCATTTTCTTGCTCATTTTCTTTTATTTCTTCCTGCCGGTCCTGATCCTTCATCTTTAGCCTCCCGCTTTCTGTATATATCAAATATAATATGTCTTAAGACAGTACTTATGACAACGAATTGCACGACATCCTTTGACATTTTTCGTTATTGGTTGTAAATTTAATAAAATGACAGGAGGGTGAATGGTCCCAATGGCAAAAGAAAATTCTTTCGACATTGTCTCACAGGTTGATCTGCAGGAGGTCAACAATGCCGTTAACCAGGCCGTTAAAGAGCTACAGACCCGCTTTGATTTCAAGGGAAGCAGGAGCGAGATCAACTATGATGGTGAGCACATTACCATTATTAGTGATGATGAGTTTAAACTCAAAAACGTAGTGGATATCCTTGAGGCCAGGCTGGTCAAACGGGGTATCAATTTGAAGGCCTTAAGGTACGGGAAAATGGAGCCTGCCGCCAAAGATACCGTGCGCCGGCGAGTTGATCTTATTCAAGGCCTGGACAGGGAAATTTCCAAGGTGGTTACCAAGCTTGTCAAGGAAAGCAAGCTAAAAGTACAGGCCAGCGTGCAGGGTGATCAGGTTAGAATCAGCGGCAAGAACCGTGATGACCTGCAGAAAATCATCCAAATTTTAAAAGATCATGAGTTTGAGATCCCGCTGCAGTTTATTAATTATCGCACAATCTAACGTGGAAAGCCTCTTTTGACCGGGATACCCGGTTCGGCCCCTGTGCTGCGCGCAGACGGTCCACGGCTCGATTCTGCACAGAAACCTTATTGGATTGTTTTTTGACTTGTAAAAGCCTGTCCGCTATACTAATTAGAATGGCTTGATGAAAGGACACCTAAATAGCTATGAAAGTGGGTCTTGTCAGCCTGGGCTGCCCGAAAAATTTGGTTGATTCTGAGATTATGCTAGGGCTCCTTCAGGCGTCCGGATTTGAAATAACCAACCGGGAGCAGGATGCAGATGTTTTGATTGTTAACACCTGTTCCTTTATTAATGATGCCAAGGAAGAATCTATCAACACGATTCTTGAACTGTCACAGCATAAAGACAGGGGAAGATGCCGCGCGCTTCTAGTTGCGGGATGCCTCGCCCAGCGCTATGCCCATGATTTACTCGTGGACATGCCGGAAATCGACGCTGTTATCGGGACGGGTTCTATCCCGGAACTCACCGGAGTAATCCACCGTGCTCTGAATGGGGAAAAGGTCTTACTTGTAGGAAAGCCCGGTTATCTCCACACTGCCGAATCACCCAAAGTCCAGGCTACACCCTTTTACAGCGCTTACCTAAAAATCGCGGAAGGGTGTGACAATTGCTGCACGTACTGCACCATCCCGCACGTAAGAGGTCCTTTTAGAAGCAGGGACGCGGACGACATCTTAACAGAAGCGGCGTCAATGGCCGCGTGCGGCGTCACAGAACTAACCCTAGTAGCTCAGGACACTACACGATACGGCATGGACCGATACAACAAGTCGTCCCTGCACACCCTGCTCAGTCGCCTGACCCACCTGGAGGAACTGGTCTGGATCCGGCTGCTTTACACCTACCCGGCGCTTTTAAATGACGATTTGATCCAGTTAATGGCCGAGGAAGAAAAATTATGCCGCTACCTGGACATCCCCCTGCAGCATGCCTCCACTCCCGTACTACAGCGAATGAACCGGCGTGGCAGCGGGGAGCAGTCGGCCCGGCTCATTGAAAAATTGCATGCTGCCATACCAGATATTACCCTTAGAACAACCTTTATTGTGGGTTTTCCAGGCGAAACCGAAAGAGATTTTGAGGAACTTCTTCAGTTTATGTCGGAAATACAATTTGATCGTGTGGGTATTTTCCAATATTCCAGGGAAGAGGGAACCCCTGCGGCCACCTTGCCCGATCAGGTTCCCGAAGAGCTAAAGCAGGAACGAAGAAACAGAGCCATGGCCCTTCAACAAAAAATATCATGGAAGAAAAACCAACTCAAGGTAGGGCGAGTTCTAAAGGTACTGGTTGAAGGCCGCAACCCAAGGGGAGTATATTTTGGGAGAAGCGAAGGGGATGCCCCGGATGTTGACGGTAAAGTATACTTTAAGGCGCCCTTGGAATTAAGCCCGGGTGAATATGTAAAAGTTCGGGTAACAGCAGCCCGCGCCTATGATTTGAATGGAGAATTGGTTTGATGAACCTACCAAACCGCTTGACCCTGGCAAGACTACTTTTAATTCCTGTGTTTTTACTGGTGGCTTCTTATAAGTCCCTGTATGCGGATGCAGTTGCTGCTGCTGTTTTTGTCCTGGGCGCGGTCACCGATGGACTAGACGGATACTATGCTAGAAAAAACAAGCAGGTGACTCTTCTAGGTAAATTCATGGACCCTCTCGTAGATAAGATTCTAATCTCGGCCGCACTTGTCGTCCTTGTTGAACTGGGAAGGCTGTCAGGTTGGATTGCAGTGGTGATTATCAGCAGGGAATTTGCCGTAACAGGGTTAAGGGCTATCGCCGCAGCGGAGGGAGTGGTAATCACCGCAAGCAACCTTGGTAAAATAAAGACCGTCACCCAAATTGTCGCCATCGCTGCAATTTTCCTCAGGGATTTTCCTTTCAGCCTCATCCACATACCCTTTGGCTCTATCGCTATGGCCGTAGCCTTGCTGTTTACCTTTTGGTCCGGCCTTGACTACTTTATGAGCACCTGGAAGCTCTTAAAAAAAGACGGCTACTAATAGGGAGGAGCATTCCCCTATTAATCAACTATATAGCGTGGCCATACTTGTAAGAACATTATGTCGGTTCTAACACCCAACTATCTACTAGGGAAATAGAAGGCTTTTTGTGCTATAATGGTGAAACATTATGCATCTTTGCAGGAAGGAGATCCGCCTATGCAGTGGCAGGGCTTAAAAATACCCATCATTGTTTTTTCCCTGCTGGCCGGATTGGCGCTCATCTTTGGCGCACAGTGGCTGTACCAGAAATACAGCTTTCAGGAGCCGCTAAATGCCAAACTAAGTCAAAATAAATCAATTGAGTCTTTTAACATTAAGAATGAGGGGCGCCAACTTCAGGTCCACGTGGCGATTCAGTATGATCAAGATCTGATGCAATCCTACAAGGAAATCAGCAAAGAACTCACTCGCACCATGGGCCGGAAGAGTTTTCAAATCATTCTGGAAGACAGCCCGGATGAGGTCCTCAACCAGGTTTGGTACAACGCCCAGTATGCGGTCTATCAGGCCGTCTTCCAGGGAAGCTTTCAGGACATGGCCCTGGCTGTTAATAGAGAAGCCTTGTCTTTAGGTGCGGAAACCCAGATTAACCTCGACCAGGGGAATATTTATATACGATTAAAACATCAGGGGCATACTCTCGACGAGGTTATCCCACTGGGTAACTGGGCGGTTTCTGCTACAACTCAGTTGCCCGCTACCGGAGGTGCAAGCAGTGTTCAAAGAACTTAGCATCGGTTTTGGTCTGGCTGCAATCATTTCCCTGGTTGTGATGGGCTATGACATTACACTCTTTATTTTTCTGATTGCAGCCAGTGCAGGTCTTTTTTACCTGATCAGGGCTAGGGGCATGGTCAGCACAAAAAACTTTAAAAGTGCAACCGGAACAGGGCGGTACGAAATTTCCTTCCAAGATATCGGAGGCCAGGAATCAGCTATCCAGGAACTGAGGGAAGCTCTTGATTTCATCAAAAACCACCAGAATATCAAGCTCTTGGGGATCCGTCCGCTGAAGGGCATTCTACTTTCAGGTCCGCCGGGGACGGGAAAAACGCTTATGGCGAAGGCCGCAGCCAGTTATACCGACGCGGCTTTTGTGGCGGCCTCGGGAAGTGAATTTATCGAGATGTATGCCGGCGTGGGAGCCCAACGGGTCAGGAAACTCTTCCAAACGGCCAGGGATGCCGCCCAGCGCCAGAATAAAACTAATGCCATCATCTTCATCGATGAGATCGAAATCCTTGGTGGCAAGCGCGGTCAGAACACAAGCCACCTGGAATATGACCAGACCCTAAACCAACTACTTGTGGAAATGGACGGTCTGCGTATGGAGGACACTGTCAGAGTTCTACTGGTGGCCGCCACAAACCGGGCAGATATGCTCGATCCAGCCCTTCTAAGACCCGGGCGCTTTGACCGGAGGGTCAAGGTAGATTTGCCGGATAGAGAAGGAAGAAAGATTATCTTAGCTCTGCATACCCGGAATAAACCCTTGGCTGAGGATGTCAAACTGGACATCATTGCCAAGGAAACATTCGGTTTGTCAGGGGCACATCTTGAAAGCCTGGCCAACGAGGCAGCCATCCTGGCCATGCGGGAAGGTTGCAAGGAAATCTCTCAGCACCATTTTAACGAATCAATTGATAAGGTTATGATGGGCGGCAAATTGGATAAGCGTCCTTCCAAATTAGAAATGAAAAGAGTGGCCATTCATGAGATCGGGCACGCCTTGATCAGCGAAAAGGTCCGGATGGGTTCCGTATCCACCCTGACCATCACGCCCAGAGGAGATGCTCTGGGTTATATGCGCCAGACACCGGAAGACGATACCTATCTTTATACAAAGGACTACCTAGAAAACCAGATATCCGTTATGCTGGCCGGGGCCGTCGCAGAGGAGATTGTCCTGGGCAATCGAAGCACGGGTTCAGCTGGTGATTTTGAACAAGCAGTGCGCGTCTCGGAAACGATGCTGCGCTCCGGCATGTCTGAACTGGGCGTCGTATGTTCGGACAGCCTGCCCCGGGATTTGAAACACCACACCATCACAGGAATCGTTAGGGAGCAGGAGGAGCGGGTAAGAGATTATTTGACTGGCTTAAAGCAAGTCTTCAACGAGGTACTGGAAATTTTACTGGAAAAAGAAAAAATCACCGGTGAACAATTCCGTTCCCTCATTCATTAGTCATCGTTTGAACCGGATCCGCCGTGAGGTGCTGAGTTTTTATAAGCTGCGCCTGCTGCCGGCGGTTCTTTAATTCTTGAATTAAAAATTCTAAATTTAAAAGGTTTGTGTTATGATCACAGAGATATGTTATAATTATGAGTTGGGATGTGGTACACCTGCAAGACTATCTAACATGCTGCGACATGGAGTTGCTCGAAGAAGTGCTGGGTATACTCTTAAAGGAATCCGGGCTATCCATCGGCGTGGCAGAGTCCTGCACCGGCGGGCTAATAGCAGCCAGGCTTACGGATGTTCCCGGCAGTTCGGACTATTTTAAGGGCGGAGTAGTTGCCTACAGCAATGATCTAAAAAAGTCGCTACTGGGTGTACCCCTGTCTATTCTTGACCGCTACGGTGCCGTTAGTGAAGAAACCGCCATTGCAATGGCAGAGGGAGCCCGTGAGCGCATCAAATCTAATCTAGGACTTGCCGTTACAGGCATCGCCGGTCCGGGAGGGGGAACTCCCGCCAAGCCAAAAGGCCTGGTATATATCTCCCTGGCCTCCGACGACGGCACGCTTTGCAGGGAGTACCGTTTTTCCGGGGAACGACCGGCGGTCAGGCAAAGCACTGTTAATGCAGCTTTAAGTATGGTGAGACAATACCTGCTTTCCAGGTCGTAAAGGCCGGCGTTAAAAATGTCCATGTGCCGTAGACCTGATTTACAGGGTATTTTTTCGTTTTGTATTAATAAAACAGGCTATTTAAAAAGGAGTATAATGAATGACCTCAATAAAAGATAGTGTTCGTTTCGGAGACCTGGAAATAAGCAGGCGTGTGGCCCAGGCTCTTACAGATATGGGTTTTGAGGAGCCCAGCCCCATCCAGCAAAAAGCCATTCCCCTGCTTTTTGAAGGAAAGGATGTAATCGGGCAGGCTCAAACCGGTACGGGAAAAACAGCGGCCTTTGGCATTCCAATTGTAGAGATGGCAAACACCCGTTACGGCGGAGTACAGGCTCTGATCGTAACCCCCACCAGGGAACTGGCTATTCAAGTTGCCGAGGAGATTTCCCGGATTGGCAGACACCGTCGTGTACGGACGCTGCCGATTTACGGAGGGCAATCAATCGACCGCCAGATCAGGGCCTTGAGGCAGGGGGTACAGGTGGTCATAGGCACCCCGGGCCGGCTCCTGGACCACTTAAACAGGAAAACCCTGAATCTTCAAAACATCAAGATGGTCGTGTTGGATGAAGCGGACGAAATGCTGGACATGGGCTTTGTCGAGGATATCGAGGCTATCTTGCAGACGACTCCCCCGTCCCGTCAGACCATGCTTTTTTCCGCAACCATGCCCGAGGAAATACGCCGTCTTTCTAAAAAGTACTTGCAAAATCCGGACTTTGTAACCGTAAGTAAAAACAGTCTGACGGTTCCCCAAATTGAACAGGTTATCTACGAAACACGCGAACCCAAAAAGTTGGAGAGCCTTTGCCGGATTTTAGATACAACCAATATTACCCTATCCATTATTTTTTGCAGAACAAAGCGCGGTGTGGATGAACTTGTGGCAAGCCTTCAGGCCAGGGGTTATCCGGCAGCAGCCCTGCACGGAGACTTGAGCCAGTACCAGCGCAACCATGTCATGAGGCAATTCCGAAACGGGCAGATTGACCATTTGGTTGCAACCGATGTGGCGGCACGCGGCATCGATGTTGAGAATATTTCACACGTCATCAATTACGATATTCCGCAGGACCCCGAGTTCTACGTGCACAGGATCGGGCGCACAGGACGCGCCGGGAAAAGCGGTGTGGCCATTACCCTGGTTAGCCCCCGCGACTACAAGCAGATTAGGCTTATCGAAAGCCTTACCAAAACCCGTATAAGCAGAGAAAAACTTCCTTCCCTGGCAGATGTCCAGGAACGGCAGAAGGAAGGAATCAGGGAAAGGCTGCACAGGATGCTGGATGCAGGAAGGCTGGCCTATTACCGCAACATTGTCGATTCCCTGGTGGACGACTATGACCCCATGGATATTGCCGCTGCCGCTTTAAAATTGTCCCTGGAACTTGATCAAGAGGAAGCGGAGCTGGCCACAGAATCTTTCGGCAACACCGGGGCCCGCCCCGGAATGGTACGGTTGTTCATGACCATCGGCAGAAAGGACAGTGTCTCATCGGCTGATCTCGTGCGCACGCTCGTTGACGAGACAGGCATTCCTGCAAACAGCATCGGTAACATTAATATCTATGAGACATTTTCCTTTATCGAAGTGCCGGAGGACTGGGCAAACTATGTGATTAGCTGCTTGCACCGTCAAACCGTCAGAGGAAGGCGGATTAGCGTCGAGCCAGCCCGCGGGAGGAATTAACAAAAAAAGGCAGGCCTCTTAAGCAGGCCTGCCTTTTTTTGTTTTAAAACATTAAATACTCATTGACATAAACCAATAATCACCATATAATAGAATAGTAACGAACATATGTTTCGTTACTATTTAAGCCTATATAAAATCAAGGAGGGGATACTTTTGTCGGATAAGCAGAAAGCTTTGGATCTAGCTCTCATGCAAATTGAGCGGCAGTTTGGCAAGGGCTCGATTATGAAGCTTGGAGAAGCTTCGGCCAAGTTAAATGTGGAGGTCATTCCAACCGGCGCCCTGTCCCTGGACATAGCCCTGGGAGTGGGGGGCGTACCGCGGGGCCGGGTCATTGAAATATTTGGGCCGGAATCATCTGGCAAAACGACTGTCGCCCTCCATATCATTGCTGAATCGCAGAAGTTGAACGGAACCGCTGCTTTCGTTGACGCTGAGCACGCACTTGATCCGTCTTACGCGAAAAACCTGGGTGTCGACATTGAAAACCTGCTGGTATCCCAGCCAGATACCGGTGAGCAGGCTCTGGAGATTGCAGAAGCCCTGGTGCGCAGTGGCGCCGTTGATGTGATCGTCGTTGACAGTGTAGCTGCCCTGGTACCCCGGGCTGAAATTGAAGGCGAGATGGGAGATACCCATGTCGGCCTTCAGGCCCGCCTGATGTCCCAGGCTCTTCGCAAGCTAGCCGGGGCGATCAGCAAGTCCAGAACCACGGTGGTCTTCATCAACCAGATTCGAGAAAAAGTAGGAGTTATCTACGGTTCGCCTGAGACCACCACCGGCGGCCGCGCCCTGAAATTCTATGCAACCATCCGACTGGAAGTCCGTAAGCAAGAGAATATTAAGCAGGGCACAGATATTATTGGCAGCCGTACCCGGGTAAAAGTAGTGAAGAATAAAGTTGCCCCGCCTTTTAAGCAGGCCGAATTTGATATTATGTACGGCTTCGGCATATCCAAAGAGGGAAGCATCCTGGACGTTGCCGCTGAACTAAATGTTGTCTCCAAAAGCGGGGCCTGGTATTCTTATGATAACGAAAGGCTGGGACAAGGCAGGGAAAACGTTAAGGAGTACCTTAAAGAACACCCGGAGATAACCAGGGAAGTTGAACATAAAATCCGGCAAGCCCTGAACATCGGCAAGGAGAAAGTGGAGCCTTCCGCAAATCCCCCGGAGGAAAACGGTACAGCCTAAATGAAAAGTGAAACCAATCAAGCTATGGCAACTGCCTGCAGACTCCTGACTGCTCGCCGGCGTACCCGGCGAGAGCTGGCAACCCATCTGGAGCGCAAGCGTTTTTCTACAGAAACAATATGTCATGTACTGAAAACCTTGGAGCAATACGGCTACATTGACGATAAAACCTTTACCCGCCTTTGGGTGGAGCAGCGGCTGACCAAAAGGGGCCTTATCGGACTCAAAAGCGAATTAATCGCAAAAGGTGTGGACCCCAATACCATTAATGAAATCATGGCGGAACTGAGCCCGGATGCGGAATACAACGCAGCCATGGCGCTGGCTCTAAAAAAAGTCCGGAGTAGCGGAGGCAATTGCCCCTTTCCCCGTATGGCAGGCTTTCTCCAACGCAGAGGATTCTCCTTTGAAGTGATCGGCAGCATCTGCCGGACTCTGACGGACAGCGGAGTTTTGTTGAATCCGGCAGACTTAAGACGTTTGAGCCAGGAGACCCGTTCTTAACTTGGGCGCTGGACTTGTAGTCGGCAACATCGGCCATAACCATGTTAGTTTTGGACAACTTTCAGGAAGGCAGTTTAGCTTGACAGTTTTTTAAAAAACCTGTACAATAAAGTCTGGTAGAAAATAGAATTAGATACTACGGTACGGGTTTTATTATAGATAAAGTCCAATACTTTCAGAGGTAGGAGTTTAGCCGGGAGTTCTCTCATCGGCTGTTATAATAGTGCCCGATTAAGGGGCTATTTTCTTACCGTGTTCCAGGCAAGTATAAAAGTAGTGTCTGTTCTGTTTTTACCGAGCTTGACTCGGTTTTTTTTGTTATAAAATGAGGACAAACTTTAATCTTAACAAGGAGGTGAGAAGCACATGGACATGAGCCTGATTCTAGTTTTAACAGCAGGAGTTGCACTTGCGGCTTTTGCCGTAGGATATTTTGTGAGGAAATCCCTGGCAGAGGCCAGGATTACCTCCGCTGAGGCCGAAGCAAAAAAGATTTTAGATGAGGCTGAAAAGGACGCCGAGGCCAAGAAAAGGGAAGCCATTGTTGAGGCCAAGGAAGAAGTGTTAAAACTTCGCAATGATATTGAAAGGGAAAATCGTGAGCGCAGGTCGGAGCTACAAAGATTGGAGCGACGTCTCGTTCAAAAAGAAGAAACCCTGGACCGTAAAGTTGATTCAATTGAGAAAAAGGAAGAGAATCTCAACCGGAAAGAAGCGGAAATCGACGCAACCAAGGCACAGCTAACAGCAATTTATAACCGTCAGGTGACAGAACTTGAGCGCATATCCGGGATGACCTCAGAAGAGGCAAAGCAGATTCTACTTTCAGACATTGAAAAAGAAATCCAACATGAAGCGGCCCTGATGATTAAAGAAATTGAAAATAAGGCCAAAGAAGAAGGGGAAAAACGCGCACGTGATATTATTTCCCTGGCCATACAAAGATGTGCCGCCGACCACGTAGCTGAAGCTACTGTAGCCGTGATACCGTTGCCCGGTGATGAAATGAAGGGCCGGATTATCGGGCGTGAGGGTCGGAACATACGTGCTTTTGAAACCTTAACCGGCATTGACCTGATTATCGACGACACGCCTGAAGCAGTTATTTTATCTGGTTTTGACCCAATTCGCAGAGAGGTAGCCCGGATCGCCCTGGAAAAGCTGATCATCGATGGTAGAATTCATCCTGCCCGTATTGAAGAGATGGTCGAAAAAGCTCAGAAGGAAGTAACTACTCAGATCAGGGAAGCCGGTGAACAGTCCACTTTTGATACGGGTGTACACGGCATTCATCCGGAGTTAATTATCCTTTTGGGGCGTTTGAAGTTCCGTACAAGTTACGGGCAGAACGTTTTAAAACATTCCATTGAAGTCGCGCACCTGTGCGGCTTAATGGCAGCCGAACTGGGCATTGATATTCAACTGGCCAAAAGAGCCGGTCTGCTACATGATATAGGCAAGGCAGTTGACCACGAAGTGGAGGGCCCACACGTCACCATTGGAGTTGATCTGGCTAAAAAATACCGTGAGACACACGAGATTATTCATGCCATTGCCGCCCACCATGGTGATGAAGAACCTCAAACCATCATTGCAGTGCTCGTACAGGCGGCTGACGCTGTCTCTGCGGCAAGGCCCGGGGCCCGCAGGGAAACACTTGAAGCCTATATCAAGCGCCTTACTAAGCTTGAGGAAATCGCAAACTCCTTTGAAGGGGTCGATAAATCTTTTGCTATTCAAGCCGGGCGGGAAGTACGGATTATGGTCAAACCCGATAAGGTGGACGACCTTGGCGCCATTCGCCTGGTACGGAGTGTAACAAAGAAAATTGAAAGCGAACTGGATTACCCAGGACAGATAAAGGTCGTTATTATCAGGGAAACAAGGGTCGTGGAATATGCGAAATAGTGAACAAAATAAGAAACGGCCTTTATAAGGCCGTTTCTTATTTTCACAAGCCGTAATCTTTCTTGCCACTGCAGCATATTTGCTTAATTCTGGTGTTATTTGTAGTTTACCTTATTTTCACCATATTTCTGTATCCAATATTGGTCCCAAAAGAGATTTTTTTAGCAAGCTCCGCTAAATAAGCAGGAATACCTTGTTGAAAGCAGAATGTCTATTTATTCAGCAGGTTTTAAGGAAGGTGACAACATTGGGATTCCGCTACAAAGGAAACAGGGACAATGTAACAGACAGCGTTGGCCTGTTGATCTCGATTCTGGTACGTTACCCGGAAGTGGCTACTATTAATTTTGACCCGGAAAATCATTTATTAAAGTTTACCTTTATATACTTACAGGTATTAGGGAATAATGAGCTGGAAAATATTAAAGAAAAACTAATGGATAGCATCGAAGTTTATAATCTCCTGGAGGGGAAAGAGACGAGATTGGTTGCTCTTGACCACCAGATCTGCGGTAACCTCACCTTGCTTGAGGTCCAACGGGATGTGGATACCCTCGTTCAGGAGGAAATAACCCTGATTGTTGAACTGTTTCACCAACACCTCAACACCAATCTCGTTACGGAAGATAATGAGCAGTTGATTGAAGAAGACCTGCTTGCCCAGGAAGAAATGATTGAGCACATGCTCGAGAGCATCAAAGGCTCTACCCAGGATAAATTCCTTTTCGCATTCCGCGAGGAAGGTAGGGTCCTGGTATTTAACAAGTAACAGGAGGAAAGCCTCTTGCGTCTGCTGATGATCGGCGATATTGTAGGGCGTTCGGGCCGACGGGCCATCAAGGTTAATATAAGCGACCTGAAAAGAGAATTTGAGCTTGACCTAGTCATTGCAAACGGTGAAAATGCCGCCGGAGGCAAAGGTATCACGAGGGAGGTTGCCCAAGAATTGTTTTCCACAGGAGTGGATGTTTTAACCATGGGCAACCACGTCTGGAATATAAAAGAGGCCCACGAATACATAAACCGGGAAACAAGAATCATTAGGCCGGCGAATTATCCGCCAGGCACGTCTGGATTTGGCTCCAATGTTTTTGAGACCCGCCGGAAGGTGAAAATTGCAGTAATTAATCTAGCCGGGCGGGTTTTTCTTGACGCTCTCGACTGCCCCTTCAGAAAGGCAGATGAAATTCTGGCCAGGACCAAGGAAATAGCGCAGGTTGTAGTCGTGGATTTCCACGCTGAAGCCACTTCGGAAAAAGTTGCCATGGGGTGGTACCTGGCAGGGAGAGTATCCGCCGTGGTGGGCACCCACACCCATGTACAAACCGCAGATGAACGCATTTTACCGGGGGGAACCGCTTATATAACTGACCTGGGTATGACTGGCCCGTTGAATTCCGTGATTGGAGTGAAGAAAGAAATCATCATAGAGAAATTCAGATCTCAACTTCCCCAACGCTTTGAGGTTGCCTCCGGCCCATTTCAGTTTAACGGCGTGATAATTGATATTGATGAGTACACAGGCGAAGCTAATTCCATTCAACGTGTTCAAAATTATGAGGAGTGATTGATTCAACCATTTTAATTAACAAGTAACCCCTTTTAGGCAGCCCGTTTTAGAATTGACGGGCTGTTACGGCGCATCAAGAACTCAAATTTTTAAATTTTACAAAAGGTATTTTATAACCATTGGCGAATATAATTTCTGTACAGGGAGTTCAGGACAACAAAACTATTGACGCTTATAAGGAGGTTGCCCGAATGGAGGGAATATTAAAGGTTTCAGCAAGGTCCAATCCAAACTCTGTAGCTGGCGCCCTAGCAGGTGTCCTTCGGGAACGCGGATGTGCAGAAATGCAGGCCATTGGCGCGGGCGCCCTAAACCAGGCAGTAAAAGCAGTAGCAATTGCTAGGGGCTTCGTAGCACCCAGCGGGGTTGACCTAATATGTATTCCTGCCTTTACGGACATTATTATCGACGGGGAGGAAAGGACCGCTATCAAGCTGATTGTAGAGCCAAGGTAAGTTATAATATACTAACAAGTTAACTTGGCTATTTTTATTCTTGATAGATAAGATATGCGAATATCGACAAGAATCGCTACTTTTAAAAGCTGCCCACAAGGCGGCTTTCTATATTTCATAGAGTAAACCGGAGAACGAAAATATTTAAACTAAATCAACATCTTACGATAGCATCAAACCTCGAAAAAAGTAGTATAATTATGGGTAGCCCAATAGCAACTATTTATTATAATAGATAGACAGGTTTTATTATGATTCACCCCCGCAATTTGAGCGACAAGCACATCCGCGCTGTCCAAAAAGGCGGGGTCGGTACGAGCAACCTTCCGCAAGTCTTAGCGGATTGTACTTAATATCCTGTTATACTCAGGGTCTGATGAACAGGCGACACCATGAAAGTGAAATAAAGAAGGTCGTGGGCGGAAATTTTTTGAGGGTGTTGGAGCAAGTATTGAAATAAATGGTATCGAAAATTTAAAAAAGGTGATCTAGATGCAGGCTGACCTGCACATTCATACTACTTATTCAGACGGTATCAAAAGTCCGGAGGAAATCGTGTCCATGGCAAAATCCATGGGCTTGGCTGCCATCGCCATCACGGACCACGATACCCTGGATGGGGTTATTCCCGCTATTGCGGCAGGCAGACGCTATAACTTTGAAGTTATCCCAGGGATTGAGCTTGGTTCAGAATACAGGGGTGAAGAAATCCATATTCTTGGTTACCTGGTTGAACTGGATGATCTTGAATTCCTTGACAAACTCTCGCTGTTTCGCCAGACCAGAATTGACCGCATGGGAAAAATGGTTCAGAAGCTGCAGAATCTCGGTTTTAAGATCGAGCTGAACAAAGTCATTAACATTTCCGGATCAGGCTCCATAGGGCGCCCGCACCTGGCAGCGGCTCTGCTTGAGGCAGGCGCCGTTAAAACTACCGCGGAGGCCTTCGATCTGTATATCGGGGCGGGGCGCCCGGCCTATGTGCCCCGTTACAAGCTTACTCCTGCCGAAGCGATAAACATGGTCCGCTCTGCTGGGGGAGTCCCGGTTCTGGCGCACCCGGGACTGAATCATTCCACGCAGTTGATTGAGGAACTGAAGACAGCCGGCCTCGCTGGCCTGGAAGCCCATCATCCTGCTCACTCCTGGGAACAAGCAGCTTATTATGAAAGGTTGGCCAGGGCAGATGGCCTGATCGTGACCGGCGGGTCTGATTATCACGACCCGGGGCACCTGGCCGGATGTCGGCTTGGTTCAGACACCGTACCCTACAGCGTGGTAGAAGATTTGAAAAATTACCGTACAAAAGCAGTCTCAGGATCAAATCATAAGATTGAAAGAGTTTAATAGCAGATAAGTCAAAAGGAGATGTAAAGGTGAATAAGGCAAAGCGGATGGACAGCCTAGCTTCAGGTGTTTTTAATGAGATGGAAGAAAAAAAACAAAGAGTTGAGGCAAGGGGTGTGAAGGTAATCGACCTTGGAGTGGGCAGCCCGGATCTTCCACCTGCTCCCCATATCATTGAAGCTCTCCGGCGTTCGGCCAATAACCCCTCCCATTATCGTTACACGCTTGTAGGCGTCCGCAGGCTATACGAAGCCCTAACCGGATGGTACAAAAACCGTTTTAACGTGGATCTTGATCCCGATAACGAGGTTCTCCTGCTAATGGGCTCTCAGGACGGGTTGGCCCATCTGGCCATGGCCTACGTAGACCCGGGCGATATTGCTCTGGTCCCTGATCCGGGCTATCCAATTTATAGCTTTAGCATTCAAATGGCCCAGGGAGAAATTTTCCCCCTGCCGCTTCTTGCTGAAAACCGGTTTCTACCTGATTTCAGCTTGATCCCACCGGACATTGCCGCCAAAGCAAAACTGATGTGGCTGAATTATCCCAATAACCCGGTTGCAGTTTCTGCTGACAGGGAGTTTTTTGAGCGTGCGGTCGAATTTGCGCGGAAGTACGATATTCTGATTTGTCACGATGTTGCTTACGCCGAACTGGCCTACGACGGATTCAAGCCGATGAGCTTTTTGGAAGTCCCCGGGGCAAAGGATGTGGGGATTGAGTTTTATTCTCTTTCCAAGACCTACAACATGGCTGGTTGCCGGATTGGCTTTGCCCTGGGGAACAGGGAGGTTCTTTCAAACCTGGCCTTAATCAAATCAAATATTGACTACGGCGTCTTTCATCCTGTACAGGAGGCCGGGATTGCGGCCCTGACAGGTCCCCAGGAATGTGTAACCATTAACGCGCAAACCTACCAGCGACGTAGAGATGTGCTGGTGGATGGGTTGGCCGAGTTAGGATGGAAAATGCCCAAGCCTAATGCCTCGATGTTCATTTGGGCGCCCCTGCCGCCGGGATACACCTCATCTACCCTTTTCGTTTCGGAACTGCTGGAGAAGGCCGGAATCATAGTCATTCCCGGAGTGGCCTTCGGCAACCGGGGGGAGGGATACGTCAGGATCGCCCTGGTTAGAGACGAGGGCATCCTTACCGAGGTCGTAAAGCGTGTCCGGCAAAGCTTTTCATTTAACGCCTGATAGCGCATATCTTTTGCAGTCTCTCTCAAACCGCGCCGGCTTCTATTTGCTATAACCCCGGCATATACTAGGATTGAGATGCCTGTGAGGTGATGAAGCAGTGGAAGATAGGGTAGACACTACCTATCTGAGGAGAAGGATTCATGAGCTTGAAGAAAAAATCGAACAACTACGGTTAAGCCGCAGGGTACTGATGAACCTAATTGAAAAAATAGAAAAGGATAAGTTAGGCTTTTTAAGCCGTCTGGAAAAGGAAAATCGTAAACTTCAACTAAACAATTACCGCTACGCCCAATGGCTGCTTCGTAAAAATCGTCAAATTGTTGAACTAGAGTCAAAACTACAGGAGGACCCTCCACACAAATCAGCAAAATATTAATTTATCCACAGAATTATACACACCATGGCATTTAATGTTAACATTAGCAAATTACGACTTTTCAGGCGCAAAAATGACATGCAAACAAGGACCCCGGGAGGGTCTTTCTTCTTGGTTAGATATGGTATAATGCTTTATAATATTGAAATTTCAGGCTCCAAAGGCGGTGGACTATGCGAATTGCGATAATTGACGGGCAGGGCGGGGGAATTGGCAAGCACATTACTGATAAACTCCGTCGAGAACTTCCCGAGCATGTAGAATTCCTGGCCCTAGGAACCAATGCACTGGCAACCTCGGTGATGCTGCGGGCTGGGGCTAACGAAGGGGCTACCGGTGAAAATGCGGTTATCTATAATGCCGGAAAAGTGGATTTGATTGTAGGCCCCATTAGCATTCTTTTTCCAAATGCAATGCTTGGTGAATTATCCCCCAGGATGGCAGAAGCTATCGCCTCAAGCCCGGCCCGGAAGATACTTTTACCCCTGAGTCGCGCGGGCATTGACATTGTTGGATTGAAATCCGAGCCGCTGCCACACTTGATTGAAGAACTGGTTAGAAGGGTAAAAGAAGTTATCGGAAACTGGCGTGATTTGGGTTAAAGAGTTGCTATATCGGCAGGACTCCGACTGTAGGTGTAGAATACAATATACAACGATCCGCAGGTCCCCTTAAAGAGGGATAATTGGGGAATCAGGTGCAATACCTGAGCGGTCCCGCCACTGTAACCGGCACAAGGTTTCACCTTAAGAACCCAATAAAGGGTTGGTTTGAAATTGCCGGGAGCCAGGATACCTGCCTGTGGATGTCGCCCGGTACCTTCGAGGCAAAGGGGTCGGCGGGTTATCTTGCCCGGTCAACAAACCCCAATCCTTAAAGGAGCGGGGTTTATCGGTTTTTATCTTTGTTAACTGGCTGGTGAAAAATGAAAGGAAAATTGATCTTAGCATTGGGAGGAGCCAGAAGCGGAAAAAGCGAGTTCGCTGAGAAGCATGCAGTGCAACTGGGGAAACGGGTTATCTACATTGCAACGGCGGCCGTGCGGGATGTTGAAATGGCCGGGCGAGTGCAAAAACACAAGGCAAGAAGGCCGGCTTCCTGGGAGACCGTTGAAGAGGAGAAAAACGTTATAGGTGTGATTGAAAATGGCCGCAAAGATGATGTTTTCCTCCTGGACTGCGCCACTATTTGGATTACCAATCTGCTTCTGGACGATTGCTCTTCGGACCAGGATGACGTATCTTCCTCCGCAAAAGAAGCACTGATTCTTGAGCAGGCTTCCCGTTTAGCGGATTCGGTAAAGAACGGGGCACACCTGATTATTGTATCCAACGAAGTCGGGCTGGGTCTTGTGCCCGAGTATCCCTTAGGTAGGTTTTTCAGGGATATAGCCGGAAAGGTCAACCAAATCCTGGCGTCCAAAGCGGACGAGGTATATTTTATTGTTGCCGGTCTTCCGCTAAGGATTAAACCTCCGGCCGGGGTAAAAATGGAGTGATGGCAAAATAAAAGCAAAGTCAATCATGGTTCAGGGAACTGCTTCCCATGTAGGGAAGAGTGTACTGGTCGCTGCATTATGCCGTATTTTTGTCCAGGATGGTTATCGTGTTGCCCCTTTTAAGTCACAGAATATGGCCCTCAATTCATTTGTTACGAAAGACGGCGGAGAAATGGGCCGCGCCCAGGTTGTACAGGCAGAAGCGGCCGGCGTGGAGCCTTCTGTGGATATGAATCCAATACTTCTGAAGCCTACAGGTAATGCTTCTTCCCAGGTTGTGGTCCTGGGCAAGCCGGTAGGAAATCTCCCGGCCCAAAAGTACCATACCGAATATGCGCCAGGGGCCCTGGACATCATTGAAGGAGCGTTGGAACGGCTGCGGACGGAGAACGACCTGATTGTTATTGAAGGCGCTGGAAGTCCCGCCGAGGTAAATCTTCAGGAGCATGAAATCGTGAATATGCGCATCGCCAGGATGGCCGGAGCACCGGTTCTGCTGGTTGCAGATATTGATAAAGGGGGTGCCCTGGCCTCCCTGGTGGGTACCCTGGAACTGGTTTCTCCGGAAGACCGGGACAGGATAGTTGGATTTATTATTAATAAGTTTCGCGGGGACCTGAACTTATTCCGGCCAGCCGTTGATTTTCTGGAAAAGAAGACGGGTAAGCCGGTTTTTGGTGTTGTCCCTTATTTTCAAGGTTTCCGGATTCAGGAGGAGGATACGATACCTGAAGACAGGAGTAGGGCTGAACAGGTGGAAGAGCAGGGGGTAGTTGAAATAGCCATTGTTCACCTGCCGCATATTTCTAATTTCACAGATTTTGACCCCCTGGAAGATGAGCCTGATGTCCGGCTTCGCTATGTCGACAGGGTTAGCCGCCTGGGTTACCCAGACCTCATTGTCCTACCGGGCAGTAAGAATACAATTGAAGACCTGGCTTTTTTGAATCGCTCGGGGCTGGCCGGCCAGCTCCTGGAGCGTCATCGTGCAGGCACACCTGTAATAGGAATCTGCGGCGGCTTTCAGATGCTTGGCAGGGAACTAAACGACCCGCTTCATACCGAGTCGGAGATACCGCAAATTAAAGGACTTGGCCTGCTGGACACAACCACTACCTTTGCACCGGATAAGGTCACCACTCAGGTTGAAGCTGAAGTAGCGGGCTCCGGTCTTTTTCTATGCGAGGCGCCTTCATCCAGGATTACAGGCTACGAAATTCACATGGGCAGGACTGAGCAGGCCCCTGATCTGAGGCCTGCCTTCACAATCCTGTTGAGATCAGGCGAGAAAGTATTTTTCCCAGATGGCGCTGTCAGCCGGGATGGCCTGGTGCTCGGTACATATATTCACGGCATCTTTGACAGCGACGGATTCCGCAGGCATATTGTCAACACCCTGCGCAGGAAAAAAGGGCTTGAGCCGCTGGCTACCGCCGGCACTACGCCCGCCCTGGAGCAAAGAAACAAGGATTTTGACAAGCTGGCAGCACTGGTCCGCAGTAGCCTTGATCTAGAAAGAATTTATCAACTGCTGGGACTGGAAGGTCCTGCAGGTGGCAGGAAACAAATATGCCGCTAAATACCGGTTGCCAGGTTTTCCTGGCCTACCTGCTGGACCTTGCGCTGGGAGAGCCGCGGCGCCTCCCTCATCCGGTCATGTTGATGGGAAAGGCTATTGAGATTCTTGAACGCCTGATGCGCCTTGTAGCCAAAAGCCCGGCTATGCTGCGGGGGGCTGGAGCCGTTACGGCATCCGTAGTCGTGGGTGGGAGCTGGCTTTTAACCTTTTTCATCCTGCACTGGTCCTATTCCCTGAGCCATTGGCTGGGGACAGCCCTTTCCATCTGGCTGATTTATACTACAATGGCTACACGCGGCCTGGCCGATGCAGCCGGGGAGGTCTATTCGGCCTTAAAAAATGGGGAATTGCCGGAAGCCCGTCGGAAAGTCGGCTGGATCGTCGGCAGGGATACCAATTCCATGGATTCCAGGAACGTTACCAGAGCAACCGTGGAAACCGTTGCTGAAAATATCGTAGACGGTATTATATCCCCAATGTTCTATGCTCTCATCGGAGGCGCCCCCCTGGCCATGGCCTACCGGGCAGTCAACACCCTGGACTCCATGCTGGGATATAAAAATGAGCGTTATATCGACTTTGGCAAAGCTTCAGCGCACCTGGATGACCTGGTCAATTATGTACCGGCACGCTTAACCGGACTGCTTATACTGGCGGCTGCATTTCTGTTAAGGATGAGCCCGAAAAGAGCGCTTGCAGCCATCCTCCGGGATTCCCGCAGCCATCCCAGCCCCAATAGCGGCATTCCGGAAGCAGCGGTTGCCGGATCGCTGGGAGTCCGGCTGGGAGGTTTAAATTACTACCACGGCCGCGAGTCCTTCAGGGCTTATATGGGAGAAGACCTGGTTTCCCTGAAGCCCAACCATATTCGCCAGACTATCAAGTTAATGTACCTGACATCTGTGCTCATGACCGTAGCCGGGCTATTCATTTATCTAACCATAAATTACTTTCTAACAGGGAACTTTAAATCATGATCGGTTTACCCCGGCTTGTTATTGTCGGCACCCATAGCGAGAATGGTAAGATCACCCAGGCTACAGCCAATGAAATAGGTTTAAAGATTTAAAACCACAGGGAGCGCTGAACTTGAGAAGTATTCTGTTTGCTTTCTACCAGTTGACAAGGCTGCCTTTACCCGGCGTGCATTTTGATGAAAAACCCTGCGGACATTCAACTGCTTTTTTCCCAGCCGTGGGTCTTCTTTTAGGCGCAATCCTGGCAATGCTCGCATGGGCGGCACAATGGTGCTTTCCGGATCAGGTTAGGGCAGTCCTGCTTGTTTCCGGAATGGTTGTTTTGACTGGAGGCATGCACCTGGACGGTTTCATGGACAGCGTTGACGGCCTGTTCAGCGGTCGAACCCGTGAAAGAAAACTGGAAATCATGCGAGACAGCCGGGTGGGCGCCTTTGGTGTAATCGGGGCTGTTTGCCTGCTGCTTACAAAATATACACTTATTCTGGGATTGCCCAACCAGGTCTTAACATGGATGCTAATCACGGTTCCGGCTGTGAGCCGGTGGGGCATGGTCATCGCCATTACCGCCTTCCCCTATGCCAGGCAGGAAGGGCTTGGGAAAGTATATGCTGTCTATGCCGACAAAAAGGAATTGCTTATTGCAACCCTGATTGCTGCCTTAACAGCAGGATTAGCTCTGGACCTGCAGGGGATCTGGCTAATGGCTGTAGGAGCAACCTTCACTTACCTGGCCTGCAGAAGAATAACCCGTGAATTAGGCGGCCTTACGGGGGATTGTTACGGCTTTATCAACGAAATGACGGAGGTTATTCTGCTCGCGGCCGTATACCCGTTCTTACGGTTAAACACAGGATTATAAATTGTTACCTAAAATAGGTAACCCTTCGCATGTTAAAGGAAGGAGTTTTCGTTGTGCAGCATCTGGAGCACATTCATGGGGGGAACGTCAATCTCGCCTCCCGCAAGTACCATCTTCCCGTTCAGGATTTGCTAGATTTCAGTGCCAACATCAATCCCCTGGGGCCTTCGCCCAGGGCGCTTGCAGCGGTCATGAACAACCTGGACCTGATCAGCAGCTATCCCGACCCGGATTGCAGCGAGCTCAAGGCTGTGCTTGCGGGCCACCTGGGAATACGGGAAGATCTACTCCTCATGGGGAACGGAGCGGCGGAGTTGATTTATCTGCTCGTACGCGTGACTGGATCTAAAAGGGCGTTGATCCCGGTCCCCACTTTCAGTGAGTACGGCCTTGCCGTTATAAGCCAGGGGGGTGAAGTCCTTGAAGTTGCTATGGATGAAAAAAACGGGTTCCGCCTTCCTTTAAAAGCAATCGTCAACTGTTTGAACCAGGTGGACCTTGTTTTCCTTTGCAACCCCAATAACCCTACCGGTCGCCTTCTGAACGCTAAAATGGTCGAATACATCCTGGACAAAGCTTTCAGCCTCGGAGTTATGGTTCTTGTGGATGAGGCTTTCATGGACTTCATCCCGCGGCGCGAAGATTTTTCCGTCATGTCCAGGGTGGGGCATTTTCCAAATCTCGCTGTACTTTACTCCCTGACAAAATTTTTTGGCATTCCTGGCCTGCGACTTGGTGCAATTGCAGCACCCGGTAAACTGATCACGCGAATGAAAGCTTCCAAAGACCCCTGGAATGTAAATGTGCTGGCGCAGGTGGCAGGAGTAGCGGGCCTGCGTGACCAGGATTATCTGGAAAGGACAAGTCGAATCGTGCGCCAGGAAAAAATATTTCTATTCCGCGAACTAACCCGCTTTAAGGGTCTAAAGCCGCTGCCCGGCGCCGCCAATTTTATCCTGGTAGACATTTCTGAAAGCGGGATAACCTCAGGTAAACTTACAGAGCTGCTTGGCTTGCGGGGAATTATGGTCAGAGACTGCATGGGTTTTTCAGGACTGGAAGGGCGATATATCCGACTGGCAGTTAAAACACATTCAGAGAACATTAAATTAATCCTCGCCCTCAAGGCGATCTGGGAGGGATTTGTCAAGTGAGCTGCCGTGTTTATCTAGTCAGGCATGGAGAAACGGAGTGGAACATCACCATGAAAGCCCAGGGGCATATTGATGTCCCACTGTCGGACCACGGGCGCCGGCAGGCTGATTTTCTCGGAAAGCGTCTAGCGGTAGAAAAGTTCGATGGGTTTTATGCCAGCGATTTAACAAGGGCTATTGAAACTGCAAAGATTATTTCAAAGCACCACAACCTGGAGCTTGAAGCCCTTCCGGAACTGAGGGAACTTGATTTTGGGGACTGGGAGGGCATGACCATAGAGGAAGTCGCAGCGCTTTTTGAGGATGACCTTAAACGGTGGTGGGAAAATCCCCTGTCTGTCAGGATACCGGGCGGTGAAACGGTGGGTGAGATGGCCCAAAGATGCCTTGGCGCTCTCAAACAGATCGTTAGCCGCCACACCGGGGGAAATGTCCTGATCGTATCCCACGGCGGACCTATTAGGGCCATTACAGCCAGTATCCTGGAAATGGATTTAAACAAATACTGGCGCCTCCGGATGGATAACGCCTGCCTCAGTATTATTGACTTCCCCGAGTGGGAAAAGGGTATTCTAATGCTCTTTAATGATTGCAGCCATCTTACCTTCATCGACAGCAAAGATTCAAATAACCCTTAAAAAAAGGGCTCGGATAAACCATAAATCCATGAGACAATCGCTCCCGCTCTGAAGCCCCTGTTCACGAGTGGGTTTTTTTATTCCGTCCTAAAAATGCATCGATTTACCTCCCCGGTGGAACAATACTAAAGAAACGGAGGTGTTCCGATGGACAGTAACGACTCCTTCTTTCAGAGCCGGGTTCCGTGGAGCAGCGAACCTAGCCTTAAGGAAATGACCCGGGAAGTTGGAGTAGATTTTGACCGCTTTATAGAAGGGGTCAAAGATGACAAGTCCGATTCTGAAATGGCGCAAGAACTTAACGTCTCAGAAAAACTAATTTACCATCTTAGGGATCATTTTTACACCCATGGCGTCCATTCAATTACAGGGCAGGATTAAGACATAAAAGGGAACGGGCCCTCCACAGTTGATGGGCCTGTCCCCTATAGTAGCTCATTAATTCACACTTTTGTACCGCATTCATAACAGAATTTCGACTTGTCCGAAAGTTTGGCCCCACACTTTTTGCAGTTGCCGACCTTCTTTAACTTTGCACCGCATTCCGGGCAGAACTTGGCGTTTTCAGCGAGAGGCGCCTCACATTCCGGGCAGGAAGCACGAATGGTTTGATCCCAGTGTTCCTGACTCAGCTTTTTATCCTCTTCAGACATCTGAGCGTGTGCCCAAACTTCCTCAACAGAACGGCTGGCCTGGGCCGCCGACATCTCCACACCCAGGTCCGGCGCACACTGCTTGCATAACCCCCGCTTGGTGTTCCAGCAGCTTTTGCGGCAGACCCAGGAAGAGCAACGCGGGCACTGGGCAAAATCCGGCTTCAGTTCTTCCATTGCTTCTATAAAGGCCTCATCGTGAGCCTTTTCCCAGGAGGCGGAGCGAACCCGCTCACTGATACCGGCGGCTCTTCCCAGGATTCCACCGAAAAGGCTTCCAGCAGCATCAAGTACATTTGTCATTTTGCCGGTCAAGGATGCCTTGAAGCACGTACGATAGCCCGTGCCGCACCGGTCGCAATAAAATTCAAACTGAAAACCTTCATTTGTACTCTGATCACTGTAATTGCTGGTAAACTCAATCTTTTTCGGCATTTAAAAAAACTCTCCTTTCAATCGTAGCGACAACGATCTTTTTCAGCTTCCAGATCCTTCATTTTCAAGAGACATTATTCTACATCAAGACAGGAAACTCCTATCAACAAAGCCTATCTATTTTCTTGCATCCTGAAGCTCCCTTGAACTGAAATAATAGACCTCAATGATAATGCAGAACAGAGAGGTTTATGCTATAATAGACCAATACTATTTGCTTGCAAATGCCGATTGAACGGCGGGGAGGTATGGCTTATGTGGCCGGAAAAATTTGATAAAATGGGACTTACTTTTGATGATGTCATGATTGTTCCAGCTGCCTCGGAAATCCTGCCCAAGGACGTCGATACAGCCACAAATCTAACAAAAACCATTAAGATTAATATTCCCATTATGAGTGCCGGGATGGACACCGTTACAGAGTCGAGGATGGCCATCGCCATTGCCCGAGAAGGGGGCATCGGCGTGATTCACAAAAATATGTCGACCGAACGGCAGGCTCTTGAGGTCGACCGGGTAAAACGGTCGGAGCACGGTGTAATCTCAGATCCGATTTACCTTTCTCCGGATAACCTGGTTCGTGAAGCGCTGGTTTTAATGGAGAGATACCGAATCTCCGGAATACCGGTTACCGTTGGTGGAAAGCTGGTAGGTATCCTGACCAACCGAGACCTTCGTTTTGAACAGGACTTCAGCAAGAAAATTGGGGAGGTCATGACGAAGGACAACCTTGTAACCGCACCAGTGGGTACTACATTGGAGCACGCCAAGGGAATCCTGCAGAAATATAAAATTGAGAAACTGCCCATTGTTGATGATGGCTTCAATTTACGTGGCTTAATCACCATTAAGGATATTGAAAAAACACGTCAGTTCCCTAGCTCATCCAAGGACAGGCGGGGCCGCCTGCTGGTGGCAGCGGCGGTTGGCGTCGGCTCCGACACCATGGAAAGGATCGAGGCGCTGGTCAAAGCAAGTACCGATGCCATTGTCGTAGATACGGCCCATGGCCATTCCAGGGGTGTACTGGAAACAGTATCGAAAATAAAAACACTGTACCCCGAGGTTGCCGTCATTGCCGGCAACGTCGGCACTGCGGAAGGAACCCGGGACCTGATTGCAGCGGGAGCAGATGCGGTCAAAGTAGGAATAGGGCCGGGTTCAATTTGCACCACCCGTGTCGTTGCCGGTATTGGTGTTCCCCAGGTCACAGCAGTTTACGACTGCGCCCAGGAGGCAGCCCGGTACGGCATACCGATTATTGCAGACGGGGGCGTTAAATATTCCGGTGATATCTCAAAGGCAATCGCCGCCGGGGCGGATGTCGTGATGTTGGGAAGCATCCTGGCCGGTACCGAGGAAAGCCCCGGGGAACTGGAAATCTACCAGGGGCGTAGCTATAAAGTATACCGCGGGATGGGTTCTCTTGCCGCCATGAAAGAAGGTAGTAAAGACCGTTATTTTCAGGAACAGACGGAGAACGAGAACAAACTTGTGCCTGAAGGCGTGGAAGGACGGGTGCCCTTTAAGGGGTCTTTATCCGAGTCTGTGTATCAACTGATTGGTGGTCTAAGGGCTGGAATGGGTTATGCCGGTTGCCGCACCGTTTGCGAACTGAAAACCAAAACAAAATTCATCCGCTGCACGACCGCCGGACTGAAAGAAAGTCACCCCCACGATGTTGTGATTACAAAAGAAGCGCCGAACTACAGCATCCGTTAAACATTCGTAAAGAGCCTGCAACATGCGGAACACTCCGGAGTTGCAGGCTCTTATAATTTAAAATAACTTATTTTCAAACAGCATGGCTTCAAAAATTTCGATGGCTTCTTTTTTTACATGCTTGCCCGGCCTAACCATGAAAACATTTGCCGGGTGTTCAGTGATATCGGGATCATCTGTGGCTCTTCTTTTCAGGCCTACGGTGCCAAAGAGTCTAGCCAGCATTTTTTGATAGGTGAACATTTCCAGGCGGCTGTTTTTTAAATCCCAGTGCCAGCAAAATTCAATGGTTACAACAATATAATTTTCTAAGATGGGATTGCTGAAGGCTTCTTTTAAGAGGGCTATGGCAATCCCATATTTTCGCCATTCCAGACTGATCTCAATGCCACCCAACTCCAGTATAGCCGGGTGCTTGCTCCATCTGCTGTATTCATCCGGGTAGTGAAAGGTAATGTAACCAATAATCTCCAGACCATGCCTGGCAATATACACCATACCCTCCGGCAATTTAGAAATGGCAACCAACGCTTCCTTTTGTTTGGCGGGGGGGCGGAAGTTTGTCATCTTCCTATTCATAAAAAGGCTTTCTAACTTGGCCGCCTTTACCGGACCTTCCAAAAAGACCTCTCCCAGTGAGGTTTGAATTGATTCAACTTCGCAGCAGGCAATACTCATAAGGTTTCACCTCTACAGGTCTTTAATCGAATTCCTGGCGCGATACCGCTGGAGCATGAATATCGACCGTTCGGACCTTATTTTAGACCTTTCAGACTTATTATATGGCATCCAGGAGATTTTAATCAAGTTTTATATTCCTCCTTTTACCGTTTTCCAACGATAAATATTGTTGAACTATGAAGGAATTATTTTACACCTATATATATGGTATTTAAAGGAAAATAGGCAACGGTAGTGGAATCATTAATCATGTGCAAAATATGTGCAAAAAATACCACCAAGGAAGGAAGGTGAATCTCTTAAAATGGGTGGGAAACTTAATTCCCTGACCGATGTCTTAAAGAAAACACTTTTCTTTTTTGAAGCCCTGTCGGTAGCTGAGCTGGCACCTCACGTCCAAAGGAAGATGCTGAAGGATTATTCCTTGCCGCAGGTGGAAGAAAAGGTCAACCTTTGCCTCAGGCAGAACGAATGCTTTTACAGAGAAAAAGACTACTGGCGTTTAAACCTGGAGGGGAACAAGGAAAACGATCAGTTTTACTCCCTACTTCTTAAAAAAGGCCAGCCGCAAAACCTTCGCGAAATTTTGAAAAACGCAAACGCGAAGAAGAGAAAGGTAAAAAAACTGCTTTCTGAGGAAGCCTGCCTGATTAATGACGGGAGGTTTATTCAGTTGGACAACGGATACTGGGGTTTAACCGAGTGGGAAGTTGAAACAAGCCATTACTCGCTGAAAAACCTGATTATTAAGGCTATGAAAATTCATCCCGGTGGACTTTCCAGCCAGCAACTGCATCAATTGATTAACTCCTGGCGCAACACCGACATCAAAACCCTGGAAAGCGTTCTTCGAAAACTACCCTACTTTGAAATTGTAGGGGAAGAGGTTTGGAGTTACAACCCCACGATGAGGATTATGTATGAAGATTTGCTGAAAAAGTTTCTAAATATGATGAACAGGCAGAAAATCCGCTGGCACCGCAACAGGTCACATTGGCAAAGCAAGTATGAATCTATGCAAAAACATTATCAGGAGGCCATGGCCGGAAGGCGGGAAGCTGCTGCTGCGCTGGCAGAAAAAATGGAGTTGGCGGGTCAGCACGAATACTTGTTGACCCAAATGGCTGAAAAAGACCTTCTCCTCTCATTGCGCAAGAGGGAGATTTTGCGCTACAGGGAACACATCAACAAACTTGAAGCAAAGTCTAACAGCATCCTTTACCAATGCCGTCTTTGGGTCAGGCGAACAAAAGAGGCACAGGAAGAAATCGCAAGGCAAAAAGAACTCCTGGCTAAAAATCAGGGGAGCCTTGAAGGCTTGTTTACCAAACTCCAGCAGTATAAAGAAAAAGACCGGGAAAACAAGTCCAGGTTGGCTGAATTAAAAGAACAGCATGGGATCAGGATAGCGGAATTGCAAACCGAAATTGTAGAACTTAAGCAGAAAGTGGAGAGAGAAAAAACCTTTGCTATTATTGAACAAAGGCGAATGCAGGATGAAATTAATGCCCTGAGCAACGATCTTAAAAAGTCACTCAGGGTAGAAGAGGAGCAGCAGCGGTCGTATCTCTTGGCCCAGCAGGAATTGGCCGCCGCCAGGGAAGAACACGAGCAGATCGAGAGGCGGCTAAAAAATCCCCTTGTGTGCTTGGTTCTAAAGATTTGCGGATTATTCGGCAAATATTACAGGCAATCGGTATAAGCATATCATTGACGGATCCGGGCCGTAGTCTATCCAACTGCAACGGCCCGGAGAAGTAGCGCCACAGATGGTACTCCCAATGGGGTTTATTCCCTATCTAAGCTAGCAATCCGATCTAGAATTGATCCGGAGGGCGTTTCAGGCTCTTTCAATACTGATTATTCGGGTAAGACCATTTATTATAATCGACCTTACAAACTGTACATCTACAGGGGTGGCTACTCCGGAAATAAAAGTAAGGACCGTGAAGGGGAAAATGGTAGGGGCAGTCAGTTCAATATAATTACTGCCAATCCTGGTAAGAGTAGCTCCTATGACTTTCTTTACGGAATCCTCATCGGTTTCAAACTCGACGTTCACAACGGTATCCTGAAAAGCTTCGTCAAGCCTATCAACAAAAGATTGTTTAAACTGGGTCCGCGTCATTTCCTGTTCCTCGTTGGTTTCAGCACCGTCACACATGGGGGTTTTCTCCTTTTCCATTTGATCATTTTCAAACATTATTCCTATCTCCTTTTTTGATTTAGAGTTTTCAAGACATAAGCTATGAATTCCTGGAGCTGCAAATATCATTGAATCCTTTCTCCTTTTCCATAGGATATAATAGTGTATGCCCAAGGGGTACCAAATGTTATTAATACGGGAAGAATATGGAACATGTTACTGGCAAAAGAATTTATGAATAGATGTAACCCCAACCCGCTTACCGGAATATTATTACATTATCAACAGGTTAGAATCCGTGGCATTAAATTGTTGCAGGAGTCACTCCAAACAATAATGTTCTCGGTACCCTTGAACAACAGTTTAAAGTCGTTACCGGTAATGCTGCTCTTAAGATGTTCGTATGTTTTAACATTCAGCCTCTAAATATTGGCTTATAGTTAACCGAACTTCAAAAGGTAACATATAAATCTATTGAAGCCCCGGCTTTATGCCTGGGCTTCATTCTTTGGTGTTTCATTTTTTAATACCCTGTCCTTGAACCACAATTCTTAAAGTTACCACTGCTGATCGTAGTTCCGTCCTTCCGGATCATCACTCAGGACAACGTTTATGAGCCAGTCATGATAGCCGTCAGAGCCCATTCTAAGCACAGACGGATACAGTTTCAAAGAAATTATAAACTTAAACCAGGAAAATAAACAACATTTCACAATGGCCGTCTCAATCTAAAATAATTATTATTATATGGTAAGTGTGTCAATAAATGCTTGGTGGAATATATTATTATTAAATGCTTAGTAAAGGAAAATCTGGAAGAACAATCCACCGGGGGTGTGGTATCTCTTGAAAGGAACGAAATACCCACATTACTTCTTTGGCACCCTGACCTGGTCGTCGCGGCCAGATATTGCTGTAAATACAGCTGAATTTAAGCTTCTAACAGCATTCAGGCGTGATTATTTTACAGGCAAAGGGAAAGACGGTTATCCCGTAAAAGGGGATAGAATTCTTGACATTATCGGCGGCACCAGTTTAGCTTTCGGGGATGGAACCTTCACGGGAATGCTGTGGTTTCGGGTCATTGATTTAGATGAAAAGGATAACTGGATCCTATGCCAGGCGATGGATCCGTTAAACCAAAGAACAACCATTTTACACACCTATAGTGAACCTGTAGACCCTTATACTGACCGGCCCTGGGAGGCCGTCATTCAAAGCTGTTACAGGATTGGCGGACCGGATCACGCCAACAATCCTGAAGGGAGTTACAGGCTCCAGACGCTGCTGGAATTTAACCATTTGAACAATTCGCCTGTTGCCATCGTCCCTGTTATCGTAAATTTGCCATGTGATTCCGTGTGCTCATTTCCCTTTGCTGCTGTAGATCCTGACGGCGACACCTTGAACATCCGGCTGGCTTCCAGTTTCGAAGCCAGTGGTTTCATTGACGAATTTGTCCAACCGGGACCGCCGCATACGCCTAAACCCTTAACAATAAATGCTGAAACCTCTATGGTATCCTGGGACACCTTTGGGACAAAGCCGGGACAGCTCTGGTCATATCAAATGATCGCTGATGATGGGAAAACACAAATCGGCGTTGATGCGCTGATCCGGACAATTGAGCAGAAAGGGGAACCACCCTGTTGTTCTGTTCCGGGTAAAAGATTAAAAGCAAGGGCAGCTGTACCGTTTCACCTGAACTTTGAAGCCAGTGATACGGATGGCGAAATAACAGATGTTAAATCAATTAACCTGCCCCGGTGGGCATCCATAAAAACAAATTCCCCTCTGCCCTCACCAGAGGTAACCATCAAAATCTCAGGCATTCCAAAATTTGAGGATCAAGGTAACCATGCTGTATCCATCATGGTTACGGATAATGACGGTAACCAGGCTGTCAGCTCTTTTACCATTCAGGTCGACAGCTGTTCTATCATTCAGTTTCATCCCTGTCAGGGTGGATAGGTTCACTTTAATAATTTGAAAGGTGAGGGAGTTATGCGTTACTGGAGAAGTAAAAACGTTTTTGTAACAGGATGTACGGGTTTGCTGGGCAGCCATCTATGCGGGCAACTAGTTGCAAACGGTGCAAACGTCGTAGGTCTGGTACGGGACTATGTTCCTAAATCCAGGATTTATAGTGAAGAAATAAACAGCAGGATGGTGACCGTGCGTGGCAATATTGAAAACTTCGGTTTAGTGGAAAGGGCCTTAAATGAATATGAAATTGATACGGTTTTTCATCTAGCTGCACAGACCATAGTGAGTATTGCGAATAAAAACCCTTTATCCACATTTCATTCAAATATCATGGGTACCTGGAACGTCATGGAAGCATGCCGTAGAAACACTGGTGTTCAAAGGATTATCGTGGCTTCAAGCGACAAGGCCTACGGGGACCAAAAGGTACTGCCTTACACTGAAGAAACACCTCTGCTGGGGAAATTTCCCTATGATGTATCAAAAAGCTGCTCCGACCTGATTGCTCACACGTATTACCATACATACCGCCTCCCGGTATGCATTACCCGCTGTGGTAATTTCTATGGTCCTGGCGACCTGAATTTCAACCGTTTGGTACCCGGCACAATCCGCTCTGTTCTGAATGCAAAAGCACCGATTTTGCGAAGTGATGGCACCTACATCAGGGATTATTTTTATGTTAAAGACGGGGCGGAAGCATATCTTTACCTGGCCCAAAAAATGGATGAACTCCCCATTCATGGCGAGGCCTTTAATTTTAGTAATGAATTGCAAATCACAGTTATTGATCTAGTCAAAAGGATTCTCTTGTTAATGAGCCGGCCGGAACTTGAGCCTATTATTAAAAATGAAGCTTTCAACGAAATTAAGCACCAGTACCTTAGTACCCAAAAGGCCAGGAAAATCCTTGGCTGGAAGTCCAAGTATGCGCTGGATCAGGCTCTCAAGGAAACCATTGAATGGTATACCAATAATCTTTCCTCTGAACTCCATGACTGAGGTGAATAAAAAGGTGAGGTTTTGTCTTGTAAGCCTGCAGCCGCCCTGGGAAGGTCACGGCAAAAAATATAGACTTGAGACCAACCACATCGAATTCTGGGCTACTGTCATGGGTGGAACATGCTATTGCGGGCCTGCCTTTGACAATGATTTTTATAACCTGGATTACGACTATTTTAATGAATTTGACATTGTCATGATTGCCTTAAGAGATGAGTTAATTGATGTTGGGCTCAAGATTAAAAAGCTGGCGTCGCCTAAAGTCGTTATCTTTTTGGATGCGGAAATAGAACATTTTACTTGTAATATGCGCCGCGAATTGCAGCCCGGAATGATCGAACTGTTAAACGTTGCCGATGCTGTCGCCGTCCTCCACGATGAAACAATCCCTTTACTTAAACTGCTCACGACTAAACCCGTGGGTCTGGTAGGTTTGCCTTTTCCCCTGGAGAGAGTACGTAAAATCTGCCCGCCTGTTCAAAAAACAGAAGAAATTGAACTGGGGAGCATTATGGGTGCGAGCTGGTTGAGAAACAGGAACGGACTGGTAAATGTTACGGCCCTCTCCGAAATTGGAATGCCCGGTACCGTCGATATCTGGCACCCTGTGGAAATTCTATACGTAGAGTCCATGAGGGAATTCGTTTCCATTCCACCCATCCGCTACCGTGGCGCCTTTGGCTGGCAGGACTATATAACCGAAGCAAACAAATCACACTTGGGGCTGCACCTGGATTTTAGACTGACCTGGGGCAGATTTCCCGTGGATTGTGCCGGCGTCAGGATGCCCTGCGTAGCTCCTTCCACGCTTTACACGCAGAAAAAGCTATTTCCCGGCCTATGTGTGGCCTATTATGATCTTGAGCACGTCAAAGAACTAGTTATCCGTCTTGTTTCAGAGAGTAAATTTTATGAAGAAACCGTTGCCTATGCCGAATCGCAGCTGTCGTTCTTCAGTCCCCAAAAAACCAGAGAGAGGCTTTTTAACCTCTTATGATCAAAATTCTTTGCACATGATTAACCGAGGTGAACCCTTTTGAATTTTTGTCTGGTCAGCTTACTCCCCCCAAGCTACTTGGATGGCCAAATCTTCACCCATGAAGTAAACCAGGTTTCTCAGTGGGCTACAGTAATGGGGGGAACCCATTATAATGGAGTAGCCTTTGATCAGGGTTTCTACGGACTTCCCTACGAATTTTTTGACCAGTTCGACCTGGTTATGATCGCGCTGCGCTCACAGCTGATAGATGTGGGTATTAAAATTAAAAGAAAATCAAACACCATGCTTGTGGTATTTTTTGACGCAGAACTAGAACACTATACAACTTATCTGGATCGGGAACTGCAAGTTCATTTTGTGGAATTGCTAAATCTAGCCGACGCGGTGGCCGTCCTGCATGAATATCAAATTCCCGTGATCAGGGCGATAACAAAGAAACCGGTTGGCGTTGTGGGTCTGCCTTTTCCTCTCAAAAAGGTCCGGGAGGACTTATGTCCTCCTGTAGAAAAAGAGAGGATCATCGACCTGGGCAGCGCACTGGGGAAAATCTGGAGTCGGAACGGGCTGGTTAACATTGCTGTGCTTTCAGAAACAGGACTTCCCGGAGCTGCAGACATGCAAGATCCCGAGGAGCTAAAATACCTCCGGATAATGAGAAAATACATGCCCATTCCTCCCATTTACTTCAGAGAAACCAGTTACAGGCCGTTTGCGTCCAATGACAGGGTCGAATTATGGGAGACGTATATCACCCAGGTCAACCGCTCCTTGCTGGGGATTCACCTGGATTATCGTCTGACCTGGGGGCGGTTTCCCCTGGATTGTGCTGCAGTAAGGATGCCCTGCGTTGCAACACCCCACTTTTACACCCAAAAGATTCTCTTTCCTGATTTATGCGTTTTATACCAGGATGTTGACAGAGCTGCGTACCTGGTTAAAAAGCTGTTAAAAGACCGCGTTTTTTACGATCATGTAATGTCCTATGCCGAATCCAAGCTACCCTATTTTGCCGAATCTGAAACAAAGGAGAGATTGTTGGAGTTGTTATCTTAATTACCAGAGCAGGAGGGAGTCTATGCGTGGAGTGGTAACGCTTGGAGCGGGCATTTCCGGCCTGGGGTTTTCTTACCATTACAACCATCTTACGGACATCTACGAGCAAGAAAAGTCCTGGGGAGGGAACTGCCGTTCTCATTTCGTAAACGGTTATACCTTTGACGAAGGGATCCATATTTCTTTTACCAGGGATGCCTGTGTCCGAGAGATATTCGCCCGGAGTGTCGCAGAGCAATACAGGGAATTAGCTCCTGTGGTCTATAACGTATATGAATCTCACTGGGTTCGCCATCCTGTTGAAATCAACTTAAAGGGGCTGCCCACCGACCTCATCCGAAAGTGCCTTTTGGATTTTATCCGTTCCGAACAGGACCGTGATAAACCTGCAGAAAACTATCATGAATGGCTTGTTTCCAACTTTGGTCAGAGCTTGACCCAACATTTTCATGGCGCCTATACGCGAAAATACTGGACCGTGGAAGCTCAGTATTTAACCACTGATTGGATAGAACAGAGAATATACCGCCCATCTCTTGAAGAAGTCCTCCGGGGAGCAATAACCAATCAAGTTATCCAGGCGTATTATATTAATCTTTTCCGTTACCCCAGGCAGGGAGGCTACCAGTCATTTTTAACCGCCCTGGTCGAGGGGGCGGCCATCAAATATAGCCATAAACTTATTGAATTAGATTTAAAAAATAAGAAGCTAAGCTTTGAGAATGGTTTTCAATGTTACTATGACACCGTCATTTCCTCCATCCCGCTGCCCGAAATAATCCGCTGCATTAAAGATTGCCCGTTGGAAGTGAAGGAAGCCGCCTCAAGACTTACCCATACAAGCGTGGTGCTGGTTAATCTGGGAGTAAAAAGGGAAGACATAGCTAAATGTCACTGGTTTTACCTGTATGATGAGGGCTTGCTCCCCGCCCGGGTACATTTCCCAAACAGTTTATCCGGTTGCAATGCGCCTCCCGGCTACACCGGAATACAAGCCGAGATTTATTATTCGACTTTAAAACCACTTGATGCCTCCCGGGCCAACCTTCTGGAAAGGACCATTGCGAACCTGGGGCAGATTGGCATCCTTGCTCAAGATGATAACATAGACTTTTCTGGAATCCATGAAATTCCTTACGCCAATATTATCTTTGACCATAATTACCGGAAAAACCGCGGTGTGATTCTGGATTTTCTAGGTAAAAACCGGATTTATTGCATCGGACGGTACGGAAAATGGGATTATTTGTGGAGTGACCAATCCCTTTTAAGCGGCAAGCGCGCTGCGGAAAGACTGGGGGGTGATCTTAAGTGAAGTTTTGTCTTGTAAGCATCCTACCCTATAATCCCTATCTCGATGGGAGAATTTGCACGCTTGAAACAAACAATCTCTACATCTGGGCCACGATCATGGGGGGCGTCCATTATAACGGGATTGCCTACGACCAGTACTTATACGGTTTAAATTATGACTACTTTGACTGTTTTGATCTTATTATGGTTTCTGTCCGAGATGTGCTGATTGATGTTGCTCTGAAGATCAAGCAGCGTTCAAAAGCGAAAATGGTTGTTTTCCCAGAACCGGAATTGGAACACTTTACATCCCTTTCACCTGGTGAGCTGCAGTTTAAATTTATTAAGCTTTTAAATACAGCGGACGCAATCGCTGTTCATAATGAAGAAACCATTCCGTTTTTTCAGGCGTTGACCCGTAAACCCGTTGGTTTTGTAGGCCTGCCGTTTCCCTTAAAGAGGTTACGGGAGGAACTCTGCCCCAGGTTCAAAATGATGAAGGGGAAATTCATCTCGGGAGCCTGATGGGCTCACTTATTAATCGAAACGGATTTGCAAACCTGGCGGTGCTGTCGAAAACAGGTCTTCCAGGCGCTGTGGATATACAGCATCCCATAGAAAAAGAATACATCCGGAAAGTTCGCAACTACCTGCAAATACCTTCCATAAGATGTCACCAATCCCTTTCCTGGGACCACTATATGGTCGAAGTCAGCAAGTCCACACTGGGCGTTCATCTGGATTTCCGGCTTACCTGGGGCAGATTTCCGATTGACTGTGCTGCGTTAGGAATACCGTGTGTAGCGTCACCCAATTTATACACACAAAAGATCCTCTTTCCGCGTTTATGTGTGCCTTGTCAGGACATTGATAAAGCAGCCGGCCTGGTCAGAGAATTATATAATAACTACAATTTTTATGATGAGGTTATGGCTTTCGCGGAGTCGAAACTTCCCATGTTTAGTTATGAAGAATCAAAGAAGAGATTATTAAATCTTGTTTAAATGCTTCTTAAAAATTAAAATTGCTGATCTTGACGGGGGAAAGATACCGATGCAAATAGATCAAATCACCTCTTCTTTAAACTATGAAGATGGCAGCACCAATATCATTATAAATATGCAAAAAATATTAAAGCTGATGGGTTTTAATTCCAATATATACGTAGAAGATAGTAAACCTCAATTGGTCTTTGAAACGCTGGATTGTAATTTATTGAAAGATAATATAGACGGTATTATTTATCATTTTTTACCCACCTCAAAATCTTCCTGTCCCATTCAAGACTTGAATACTAAATTGAAAATTATGTACTGTCACACCATTACCCCGATCAATAATTTTAGTGATTATTATAGAAAAATACTTCACGCACGAGGGAAAGAAAAACTCAAGTCCTTAAAGAACACCATTGATTTGGTAATTACTAATTCACGTTCTAGCAAGCACGAATTAAATGATCTTGGATATCAAAGAATAATCGTTCTACCACCTCCAATAAACTTAAAGGATTATGCACGAGAACCCAATCCGCACCTTCTAGAGATGTATAAAGATGATTACACTAATATCCTTTTCGTTGGTGAGATAAGTTCAAATAACAGGCAATTAGATATTTTAAATGTTTTTAACTACTATCACAAAAGAATAAACAGGAAATCCCGTTTATTCTTTATTGGCAATTATTTGGGGCATATGAGTTATTATCGAAAAATTATAGAGTTAATGAATGAATTGCATATTCATAATGTTTTCATAACCGGTCTGGTTTCATTCACACAACTTTTAGCATATTATCGATTGTCTGATGTTTTTTTGAGCATGAGTGAACATACCGAATACTTCACCCCATTGATTGAAGCAATCCATTTTCGGGTTCCGGTTATCGCGTATCATTCTAGTGTCGCTCAGGAGATTATGGGGGAAGCGGGGGAGTGGATAGTCGATAAAGATGTCCGGGAAGTTTCCCGCATAATAGACCAGGTGGTTTCGGACAAGAAAAAAAGACGGGAACTTATCCTGCGCCAGTCTAAAAAAATTGTTGATTACCACCCGGATCGAATCATTTCACTATACAAAGAGGCCATTAAGAACTTTTTTTGACAATCAACCTTTGATGATTAAGCTTGAAAGGGGAGGCTGGCGGTGAAGCCGAAAGTTGTTATCCTTTGTGGTGGAAAAGGCACACGATTGCGGGAAGAAACGGAAAAAAAACCAAAACCAATGGTCACTATTGGTCATCATCCAATCTTGCTTCATATCATGAAACATTACTCCCATTACGGATATAATAGCTTCGTTCTGTGTCTTGGCTATAAAGGAGAGTTTATTAAAGAATACTTTTTAAATTATATTGATCGCTGTTGTGACCTCCAATTGAATTTAAAGGATGGGGTAAAATCCGTGATCAAAGATCAGAAAGGGCTGGATAACTGGGACATTATTTTTGCCGATACGGGGTTGGAAACTAATACCGGGGGACGCATTAAAAGGGTGGAAAAATATATTAAGGGGGAATATTTCTTTTTAACGTATGGAGACGGTCTCTCAAACGTTAACCTGAAGGAACTCGAAAAATTTTTCCTACAGAAGGGTAGGATCGGTTTAGTGACCGGGACCCGCCCTGAGTCCAAGTACGGACAGATTGCCGTGGGTTCGGATTCAATTATTACCGGGTTTAAGGAAAAGCCTATACTCAGTGATTACATCAACGGTGGTTTTTTTGTTTTTAACCGAAAAATATTTGATTACCTGGATGAGAACTGTGTTTTGGAGAAGGAAATCTTTGAAAGATTGTCCCGTGAGAAGGAACTGGCTTTGTTCAGACATGAAGGTTTCTGGAAATGCATGGACACCTACAAGGATTATCAAGAGCTTAACGAAATGTGGAAAAACGGCAACACACCGTGGAAGGTAGAGTAAGCTATGGTTTATTTAGTGGGTATGATTCAAGGAGGTGGGCTCTCATGAAAATGCTGATTATTGGCGCATCGGGCCAAATCGGTTCTTACCTGGCTGAAACGTTGAGGAGCAGCCATTGTGTTACAGGTACATTTTACGCTCACCCCCGGCAGGCGTTGGTTCAAATGGACATGACCGCACGGAAACTAGTTGACAAAATGGTAGGACAACTAGCGCCGGATGTCATTCTCATTCCAGCCGCCATGCCCAACGTGGAGGTCTGCCAACAGAGCCCGGATTTATGTTGCAAAGTGAATGCTAAAGGTGTATTCAACGTTTTGGATGCAGCGGAGGCTGTGCAGGCAAAGGTCGTTTATTTTAGCACCGATTATATTTTTGACGGAATCAACGGGCCATACCGTGAAACCGACCGGCCAAATCCAAAATCCGTTTATGGGAAGGTAAAATACAAGGTTGAACAACGAATCCTGCAAGCTCAAGTTCCATTTCTGATCATTCGGACGACGGTGGTTTACAGCCGGGAAAATCAGGGCAAAAACTTTGCCATGGGTTTAATTAATCGACTGAAAAAGGGTGAGGCCGTGAAAGTACCCTATGACCAGGTAGGCACCCCAACTTACGCCCCAAACCTTTGTCAGGTTGTAAGAGAATTAATCGAATTGGGGAAAGAAGGAATTTATCACGTAGCAGGTCCGGACTTGATGGACCGTTATGAATTCTCACTTGAAGTGGCGAAAACATTCGGGTTGGGGCAAAACCTGATCATCCCTGTTTCCACGGTAGAACTTGGCCAGAAAGCCCCCCGTCCCCTGAATGGCGGACTCCGCATTGACAGGGTTCAAGCACAGGTGTCAACCCCTTTGATGGGTGTACGTGAGGGACTGGCGGAGATGAAAAGACAACTGGACCGGCATCCGTTCGGCTGTGTCTCATTTAGATCCAAGAGGAGGACGAATGATGGCATTTAAAGCGGGGGATATCATCAAAACAGCGGGGGGCTTTGTCCTGCTAGCCGCCCCCGGGAGTAAAGCTTATTATGCCTGGCCAATGCACGATCCCGCGCCTGAAAGTACCGTCATCCTGGAGCCGGGAGACCTCGTTAATGAGACAGACCTGGAAATTCCTTTAGGAGTTGATTTAACAGACCAGCTAAAAGTTCCAGAAGGTAATTTTCAGACCGTCGTGGCCAGAGTTCAAGAAACCTGTCTGGAAAAACTCTGGAGAAACGATTTCTACCAGCGGGCAGGGCAATTTTACAAACTATTTCATAAACCTTCAGCCTTTGAACCTGGAAATACATGGGTTTCCTGCTCCGGCAAGGTTTATGATGAACAGGAAATGTTGCATTTAATTGACGCTGCACTGGACTTTTGGCTGACCTCCGGAAGATACGCGACCTCATTTGAGGAAAAACTAGCTGATTTCCTGGGCGTCCGCCACTGCCTTTTAACCAACTCGGGTTCATCGGCCAACCTGTTGGCGATTTCCGCCCTTACTTCTCCTGTGTTGGCGGAGCGGCGGCTCCAGCCGGGGGACGAAGTGATTACAGTTGCGGCAGGATTTCCCACCACCGTTGCTCCCATTATTCAAAACAAACTGGTTCCGGTTTTTGTAGATGTCGACCTGAAAACTATTAATGTAAATACTGAATTGCTGGAAGCTGCCGTCAGCAAAAAAACCGGGGCTATTATCCTTGCCCACACCCTCGGCAACCCGTTTAACCTGGATGCAGTAACCCAAATTGCCCGAAAATACAAATTATGGCTGATTGAAGATAACTGCGATGCCCTGGGTTCAACCTACAGGGGAAAATATACCGGTTCCTTCGGGGACCTGGCGACAGTAAGCTTTTACCCGGCCCACCAGTTGACCATGGGAGAGGGGGGAGCAGTTCTCACCAGTAATCTACAATTAAAAAAGGTTGTTGAGTCTCTCCGTGACTGGGGGAGGGACTGCTGGTGCCCACCGGGAAAGGATAACACCTGCAGGCGACGCTTTCACTGGAAACTGGGATCCCTACCCGATGGATATGATCATAAATACACCTATTCCCACCTGGGCTACAATCTAAAGGTTACCGATCTCCAGGCTGCTATCGGCGTGGCCCAACTGGCAAAGCTACCGCAGTTTATCACAACCCGTCAACGAAATTTTCACCTTCTTTACGAGGGCTTAAAGGACTTCAGGCATCTTTTTGTTCTCCCCGAAGCCACAGAACATGCCCGGCCCTGCTGGTTTGGCTTCTATCTAACCCTTCGTGAAAACGCCCCGTTTTCCAGGCAGCAGTTAATCCACCACTTGGAAAACCACTTGATCCGGACCCGGCTTCTTTTTGCCGGGAATGTGATCCGTCAGCCTGCTTTTAAGGGGATCCCACACAGGGTTGCCGGCGGCCTTCATAATACCGATACAGTTATGAACCGGACATTCTGGATCGGTCTCTATCCTGGGCTGGGTGAAAAGGAAATATACTATGTTATACGAACCTTTGCTGACTTTATACAAGGGGGAAGGGAACATGATTGATGGTGTTGTTGTAAAACCTCTCAAGCAAATACCTGATGAGCGGGGTAAAATCATGCATATGCTAAAAGAAACCGATCCGGAATTTGAACGGTTCGGAGAAATTTATTTTTCAGTGATTTATCCTGGTGTGATCAAAGGATGGCACATTCACCGGAAGATGACCCTGAATTACGTTGTGGTCCATGGGATGATCAAGCTCGTGTTGTATGATGAGCGTCCCTCCTCTGTGACTCGTGGGGAAACACAGGAAATCTTTCTTGGGGAAGACCAATACTGTCTGGTCAAAATCCCGCCCATGGTCTGGAATGGATTTAAGGGAGTAGGTGTCAAAAAGGCTATCGTGGCCAACTGTGCCTCCATACCCCACGACCCGGAGGAGATTGAGCGCCTGGACCCCCTGGAAAACCACATTCCCTATCACTGGCAGCTGAAGCACCGCTAGTCAGGCATAGCTTACCCGGAACGTTAAAGGCTCCCTTTTTGTATTTGAGGGAGCCCTTAACTTTTTATTCTTTAGCTTACTAATCTGTTTCCTTACGGTCGGGCGCCACCGGATAAACCGGAGGCGGTAGGGGTGTAACCGCTTCAGCAACCAGAGCCAGGTCATCAATCAATAACCCACTTTTTCCATCGGCAGGGGGCTCGAGGCGGATGTCAACAAGGGCCGCCACAGTACCGTAAGGAGCATACCCGTATTCTTCGTAATAATTCCATTTATTCTTGCCCAAATCACGCCCCCTGACACTAATTACGATGCCAGGTGGAATAGCCATTCCACCTGAGCTGAGAAAACTAACTTCAGCCCTGAGATTTGCCAGACCTGTAACATCTTCCTGAAGGATTTTCCTGGCATAAAATGAAAACTTAACGGGTGCGCCGGGAAGAATGAAGAAAACCACTTGTGAAATTTCGGCGATGGAGGACGGGGAAGATAACAGCTGTGCTGAATTTGTGCCGCTATGAGCAATCTCACTGTTCATTGAAACGAAACCCTGGGCGATAAAGTTATTCAGTTCATTTTCAAACCCTCTATTGGCCAGAAGTTGTCTGGACATGAAATCACCTCGGTTTTTATATTCCTTCTAATTTATTCCATTAAACAGTTGTTTTGTGACAAATTCATGTTAAATATTTTCCTCAATGTAACAAAATTACTCCATTATCATATTATGGAATTATCTAGGAGGTGGAGCGAAACCATGGGTGTTATTATGATTGGGGAACATACACTTGCTTTGCCTGTTCATTTCTTTACCTGGCACGCTGATGAAATAATCAAAGTGGGGAAATTCAGCGGTTTTGCCCTGGGGGTTAAGATATTTTCAGGAGGTGAGCATTTTTTAAACAACGTGGTAAATTGCTCTTTAAAAACACTGCATCTATATTCCAATGAGTCAAATAAAGATATCTATACCAAGGGACCGACCCTTATCGGCAACGATGTGATCATTATGTATAACGCCATTGTATTATCCGGTGTAAAAATTGGGGATGGCGCCGTCGTTGGAGCCGGCTCGGTCGTGACAAAGGACGTACCCCCATATGCTATTGTTGCTGGAAATCCGGCCAGAATCATTAAGTACAGGTTTACTCCAAAACAAGTCGAAGCACTGCTCAGAATCAGGTGGTGGGACTGGAGCTTTGAGGAAATTAAAAACCTTCAAGAGTACTTTTATATGGACATCGATACTTTCATTTCCAAAGCCTTTGAAAAAATGAATAAAGAGGGAAGGCTGTAAAGTTGGGTCAGGCTGGTTTCATGTTTTGACAGCGGTATCAACGCTGGTTTTTTTTTGGTCTCTTTCGGCTTGCTTGTTGAATAAAATGAAACGGAATCTAACAAAATTAAACGTACGGGTTCCCGGTTAAAGTCTCTAGTATTACCTGGTAATTGTTTTTAATGTTTTACTGAACGCCGAACAAATGCTTGCTTTACGGCTTTAACCTCAGCATTCAAGTAGAATGGAAAGATGTTTTTAATTTTAAAAAAAGGAAGGGTGTAAGATCTTGATTTATTTCGACAGCGCAGCTACATCCTGGCCCAAGCCCATTGAAGTCTGGAAAGCAATGGAACACTGCATCAGATTCGTGGGGGCCAACCCGGGCAGATCGGGGCACAGCATGGCCCTTGAAGCAGGCCGTCTGGTGGATGAAACCAGGGAACTCCTGGCCTCGCTTTTTAATATCCGGAATCCCGATCAGATTGTGTTTACCTTAAATGCAACGGAGGCTTTGAACCTCGCTATAAAAGGTCTTTTGAAAGAGGGAGACCACGTTGTGACCAGTTCCATGGAACATAACTCGGTAACCCGCCCGCTTCAAGTTATGAAGGGGAGAGGGGTTGAGGTAACCAAGGTCCCCTGCGCTGCAGATGGATCTATCAAGGTAAAAGACCTTGAAGCCGCGCTGAAGCCGAATACTGCCGCCGTCGTTATCACCCATGCCTCAAATGTCACGGGTACACTCATGCCGATTGGTGAAATCGGCCAGCTCACAAAAAAAAAGGGCTTGCGCCTGATTGTTGACGCCGCCCAAACTGCCGGAGTTTTCGATCTCGATGTTTCTTTTATGGGTATCCACCTGCTGGCGTTTCCCGGCCACAAGGGACTTTATGGTCCAACTGGAACCGGTGGGCTATACATTGCTGAGGGTTTGGAATTGACACCTCTAAAGGAAGGGGGCACGGGCAGCAAATCTGAAATACCGGACCAACCGGACCTCATGCCAGAGCGTTATGAAAGCGGCACGCTCAATTCAGTAGGCATAGCCGGGCTGGCAGCGGGCTTAAAATTTATAAGAAGAGAGGGTATGGAGAGAATTAGAAAGCATGAAATGAACTTAACCCATCGTTTTCTGGAAGGGGTGAAGGAAATCCAGGGACTCACTGTTTACGGTCCAAAAGATCTTTATTCCCGGACTCCCGTGGTTTCTTTCAGCCTGAAGGGGAAGCCGGCTGGAGCAGTTGGGACAATCTTGGACCAGCAATACAAAATCGCCTGCCGTGCCGGCCTGCACTGCGCCCCCGACGCACACAGGACGCTGGGCACATTTGAACAAAAACTGGTCCGCTTCAGTTTTTCCTATTTTAACAATGAAAGAGAGATAGACCAGGCCATCCTTTCCTTAAAAAAGATAGCCGCTATACCAACGGAAGAATTCAATAAGAAAGAGGATAAATCCTGCGGTTGCTAATTGCCCTTTTAATCATCAAAACTCGATACCCTGGCGCGCCTCTACACCATGATAATACGGGTGGTTTACAAGCGTAACGTCGCTTACCACATCGCCCAGCTCGATAATTTCCTTGGGCGCATAGCGACCGGTAAGGACAAGTTCCATTTCGGTCGGCTTGCTTTTAATCAGCTCAATAACATCATTTAAGGGAATCAGCTTAAAGTCCAGGGCAACATTGATCTCATCTAGGATAACCAGATCGTGATGGTTTTCCGCAACCACCTTTTTAGCCAACTTCAGACCCTCAAGCGCCAGGCGGATGTCTACCTCTGCCGGTTCTTCCTTGCTTACAAACGTCTCCAGCCCAGATTGAATGATGGTCAGGTCCGGAAGGTACTTTTCCGCCGCAATGATCTCGCCGTAGTTCTTGCTTCCCTTCATGAACTGAAGCATAAAAACTTTTCCGCCGTGACCTATCGCCCGGAGGGCCAGGCCCAAGGCAGCTGTGGTTTTGCCTTTGCCGCCTCCCGTATAAACATGGACCATGCCTTTTCCAGAAGTTTCCTTTGGCATAATGTGCCCTCCTTCAAAGATTTAGCCTGTTAAACACGTTGAAACGTCGTGGAAACGCTTTTTTCTCCTCATTAAATCGGTGAATGCCTCCAACCGGGTTGTCATACCGGCTTTTCCGGTCTGTTCATCCAGGAAAAACGTAAGAACCGGAATGTTATAATCCTTACTAACCCTGGGCAGGATGGTCCGGGCAACAATTTCCGGGATACAGGTAAAGGGCGCCAGTTGAATGATTCCATCAAAACCCCGCCCGGCGTACAGAATGGTATGACCTATTGAATCACGACCGTGTCCGCCAACTAGTTCCGGCAGATAGGGAGAAGCTGCCTCTTTCACGGTCAGCCCCTGGGTTGTCTCATTCCAGGTATTGTCCCGGGTCCAACCGGTCAGAAACATGGACCTCTCGACCTCAACACCAAGATCACCCAGAATTTCCTCAATCTCCAGGTTGCTGGCCGGCTCCAGCAGGACGTAGATCTCTCCGACAATTCCCACCTTTAAGACATCTTTGGAGAAATCCTGAGGAATGCCCCTCAACGCTTCAAGGGCTGCAGCTTCGGCCTCGACGATCTCCTCTGTGGTATAAGCTTCGCTGATCCATTCCAGCACCTTCCGGTAAACTGTAGTTGTGGTTCCACGCTTCACCTCCCGGGGCCTGACCACGTGGCTCAGCTTTTCGGCGTTGTCCAGGGCCTGGAGCTTGCGCCAGGCTCGTTTGATGTGAGCAATGATCTCCCTGATCGAAATACGGGCTTTATTTAACGCCCAAACGTTCTTAATAAAGTTGAAAGGATAAAGTCGTGGTGGCTCGAACACAATCATTTTTAAATCATAACCTAGATCGTTCAATATCTTCTGGTGGAGCATGGCATATTCGCCCGCTCGGCAAGGACCCACGCCTCCGGTAGTAACAATGGTGTCAGCACCCATCTCAATGGATTCGAGATAGGTTCCCATTAATATTTTCAGGGGAAAACAGGCAAATTCAGGGGAGTGCCGGACGCCAAAATCCAGTGTCCGCTTATTAGGACGAGGAGGAACTACTACTTCATTGCCCAAATCCTCCAACAGCATCTTAAAAGCTCTCCAGGATTCCCCCATCCGGGGGAAAGTTACCTTCGGCATGCTTCTGCCTCCTTCCGGCGCCTGACCATATCGACGAAAGCCTCGAGTCGGGTGGCCATGCCCGCCTCACCCGTGTGTTCGTCAATCATCAGGGTCATAAAGGGAATGTTTCTATGCTTCTTGGCTTCCATTTCAATTAATTTATTAAGTAGGGAGTCCGGTCCGCAGCCAAAAGCCGTCAGGTGGAGAACACCGTCGATGCGCCCCCGCTTGAATAAAAGGTGAGCTGCTTTAAGAACAATATCGCTAAGCGTCCAGAAGAGCCTCTTCGGAAGATCACAATTTTTTTGCAGCGCAAGCAGGGCCGGGTGAATGTTCTCCGCCGTCATGACCATAACCCCCAACTGGCGAAGCTTTTCAACAATGCTAACACTGATAAAGCTGTCGTATATTGCGTAAGGGTAGCCAAGAATCGCGAACTTGAGGTTGGCTTTGGGAGGCCTGCAAATTTTATCGGCGCCAGGGTTTTTTAAGAGTTCCATGGCCTCCAGAGGACTCCATCCTTTCCGGAGCAGCCTGTTATAGTGGTAATGGATGCCTGCTGCCTTCAAATAAGCCCGGATCACCGATAATTTCCCAGCGCCAAAATACTTGCCAATTTCGCAATATGCCTTTAAAATGGCGAAGCGTCCCTGCCGGCTATCCATACGCACATTGATAATCGGCGGTACGTCATCAACAGAATACTTAATCATGTCCGGTAAACCCAGGAATTTAGGACAATAGACGGTTTTTCGATTGAGACATACCACCCGTGGAATAAACAGGTAATCAACCTTACCTTTCAAATCCATAACATGACCGTAAAAAAGCTTGATGGGGACGCAGGCGTCTGCAAGCGCCTCGCGTATTCCCTTATCCATTATACTCTTTGTTGTCCTGCCGGAAGGAACCACCTGGACACCGATTTCATTAAAGAAGGCCTGCCACATCGGGAAATAAAGATAGAATAATAGTGCGCCAGGAATGCCAACTTTAACAGCCAACCAGTACTTCCTCCTTTCGTTCTTTGACTGGTTTGTAGTTAACTATACTTGACCGGAAAGCAGGTTATACCCGTATCCTTAATATCTGTATAATTTCTCCCTTCACAAGTATATTCCTCCAGCAACCTTTAACAAATCCAAGAAAAGCCGGAACCACGGGAACTCCATTCCCTGCAAAAAGGACAAAAAAGATGCCATATGGCATCTTTTTCATCACCCCAAGATTGTGATTTTATAATAACTTCTCACGTGTTATACATTTTTATGCGTTTTATTTCCGTGGTAGGATGGGAAAGCTTTAAGGGAGGAAAAACTCACTTTATGGAGAAAGAAATAAGCGAGCCTTTTTTAGGATCAATCTTATGCAAATTCCAGCGCATCAACGATATAGAAGGGAGCAGGCAATTGTCCAATCTAAATGAAAAATTCATTTCCTCAAAAATGATCTATAAAGGTAAAATAATCAATCTGCGGGTTGATACCGTGGTCTTACCGCAAGGCAGCCGCACAGGTGTCCGGGAGATCGTTGAACATGTGGGGGGTGTAGCCGTCGTGCCGGTGAACGAAAAAGGGGAATTACTTCTGGTCAGACAGTACCGGCACGCCGCCGGCAAAACCCTGTTGGAGATCCCGGCAGGAAAAACTGAGCAGGGAGAGGACTTCATCGTAACCGCCAGGCGCGAATTACAGGAAGAGACAGGCTATGCGGCGGAGCGGTTGGAACATCTGGTCAGTTTTTACAGTTCACCGGGCTTCACAAATGAACAACTCCACCTTTTTTTGGCTACTAACTTGACTTTAAAAGAGCAGAACCTGGATGACGATGAGTTTATCGATGTCCTGAAAATTCCTTACAAGCGAGCCCTGGAAATGATCTGGTCGGGTGAAATCTGTGACGCCAAGTCCATAACAGGTATTCTTATCGCCCATAACATGAAAAACAAACCGGCAGAGGTTTTTTAGCTTCGCCGGTTTGTTTTTGTTTTTTATTCTAGTGGTTCATCTTCCGGAATGGTATTCTTCAAAAACGATTTCTTGTCCTGAAAGGCGGGCCAAGCGGGGACCCGGTTCTTGCTTGTCGCGATCGGGAGCATGCCGTCGATCTGCTATGCAGATAACCGTCGGCGCAAGCCTCAGGGCGATTACTTTTGCCGAGCGGTCTCCTCCCGCACCGGCGTGGACCAGACCCCGGCAGTTACCCAAGACTAGTACGTTGCCGCCGGAAACAACCTCAGCGCCCGGATGAATGTCACCCAGAACAACAACATGCCCTGGATAATTGACACGCTGCCCTGAACGAAGGGAGCGTTTGACCATAAATGCTGCTTCACCTAAAGATGGAACGGCCTTTGTGGTACAAGGCGCCTGTCTTTTAGAAACAGCCGGGAAGTTCGTGCTCAACACGGCCTGATCCTCTACAGCATTTGGTACCAGCCCAAACTGACGGCAGATATTTTCCAGTTCATTCTTCTGGTTTGCGGGTATGTCCTGTTGACCATTGAAGAACGAAAACTTAGCGCCCTTAAAAAAACCTTTGGCCGATTCCATTTTTTTTAAAAGGTTGTTACGAATATCTTCGTATTCGCGACTTGGATCGAGGACAATTACAAGGCCGTTCCTTGTTCCTTTAAATACGACCATGTCTCTACCCAATAACGACCACCTCTTTCCACATATTTCATGCGAATAGATTAATATTCGATTTCATTTGACCTTTTCCTTTTAGTTTCTTAAATTAATATCAAAAAATTTAACATTAAACTGTTTTTACTGAATCGGAACCGATACCTTCGTTCCTTGAGCGGTTGGCATAGATCAAAAAGAGCTTAAGACTAAAAATCAATCAGAAACATCCAAGGAATATATTAGAAAAAAGATACTTCCTTAAAATAAAGCAGTGTCTTTTTACTATCCTTCCTGAGATCTCGCCTGTACAATGTGTAGAGAGAATTTTTTTGGGGGAACAAGATGAAAACCTACCGCGTTGCTGCTGCAATCATCCGTAACAACGGCAAGATTCTTATCGCCCAGCGGCTGAAAGGTGCTCACATGGGCCTAAAGTGGGAATTTCCCGGGGGAAAGATTGAAACGGGTGAGGATGCTGCGGGTTGTTTGAAGAGGGAAATAAAAGAGGAGCTTGATCTGGAGATCGAGGTAAACGGGGAACTGACCGTTGTAGAGCACCAGTATGAGAACAAGAAAATTTTCCTTTACTGCCACTGGTGTCGGTGTTTGAGCGGTGAAGCCAAACCGAAGGAATGTCAGGACTTTAAATGGGCAAACCTGGAGGACCTGGATAACTACGACTTTGCGGATGCTGATCGGCCGGTCGTGCGGTTACTGCTTAAAACTTTTATACGGCCAATTCCGCCACAACCCGGAGCTTTCTATTAGACACCCATGCGCTGGTGCGGTGCGAGCAAAGAATTAAACCTGAAGCTGTAGATTCCAATCTGTCCGAACACTTTTATGCGATTATTTAAAACGGCAGCAGGTTACCGTCCCCGGAAAACTGCAATGACTCGGGCTGCCCAAGGGGTAGGATGAAAGGCAGATTGGCAATATCCCTGAAAACAGTTTCAGAAATTAGGATTTCGGAAAGCTGGAGGGTATTCTGAATTCGGATTAACCGGGCCTCGTGTAAGCTCTTCAGACCAAGACTATTCAAACAAACCAAAAGGGCTTCCCGATCGTTTGGCAGCGTCATGGGAATCATTGCCCGCTGAACGAAAGTACTGGCAAGGGCATTTGTATAGGTAGAATTCCGGTCCAGCTTGCTGACAAGGCGCTCGGTTGTAAAATCGGCCAGGCCAATGCCATAGGCATTGCCGTTTGCCTCCCGGGCCACATCCAGAGCCAGGATTCTCTTAATCCTGGGTGAGGGGGGTTCCGGTACTCCCTGAATTCGCAGGCGGCCGATAACATTTGTATCCATTCCGGTCCCGCTGATATTCTTGCCAATTTCGTCCACTATAAGAACATCCAGGTCCTCCACTGGAAGCCCGGGAAGATACTGTCGGGCCTCTTCAAGAAGGCTTTTCTCTGCGCTCATAAAATCTTCCGGGCAAATTGCAGCTACTTTTGCCGTTTGTTTGTATGCATCTTCTAGAATTGCCAAGCCCAGTACTACCGGGGCGACTTTTAAAACGGTCTGCCCTCCCTCGGCTACGGCCCGGGAAATTAGTTCAGGCCGGCAGCGGTGCAGGGATGCTGCCCCCGGCGGTCCACCCAGGCCCACTGCCAGCATTTTCAGCAGTCCGCTTTCATGGTTTCCATGAAACGAAGTATGGGGTCTGATCCGATTGACCACGATTAACGCATCACATTCCAGGACGCACCGGTTGAGATAGACTTCCCCATAAAAGGCCCGCCCGGCAATAATGTAATCCGACGAGCAAATCAGGGCGGCCCCCACACTTTCTTCTGTGATGCCCAGAGAGCAAAGCAGTTCCCTTTGTCCGGAGGGGCAACCCCCACCATGGCTGCCCATTGCTGCCAATAATACCGGGATACCTCCCAGGTCTTTAACATAGGATGTTGTTTCCCGCAGGATTGGAACAATGTCACGGATACCCCTGCTCCCTGCGGTAATGCCAACTTTCATCCCGGGCTTAATATTTTGCTCCAAAGCGGAATTTGCCAAGGCCGCTTTAATGGCCTCTCCTGGAGCAGGCAGTCCCCGGGAGGGAAAGACCTGCCGGACTCTGTACATTTGCAGAAAATCCATATTACCTGACCCGTCCGTCCTCTTCCTTGTTGTCTGGCCCAAGTGAAACCCCCTGTACATTTACGTTTGCCTGCAGAACTTTCAAACCGGTCATGTTTTCAACGGCAGTTTTAACGTTGCTTTGAATCCTGCAGGCAACATCCTGAATGTGTGCCCCATAATCCACGATCACAAAGATATCTATTACAGCCTCTTTTTCCCCAACATCGGCCTTCACGCCTTTGGAAAGATTCTTGCGGCCGAGCTTTTCTGCAATACCGCCGGCAATCCCACCGCTCATGGCCGATACGCCTTCGACCTCGATGGCGGCGAGACCGGCAATAACCTTGACTACATCATCTGAAATTTTTATGGAACCAATACCGTTCCCTTTGAGGATATACTGATTCTCAGGATAATCCAATTCAAGCACCTCCCATATATTACTAATTTATTATATCATCCACCTTTTATTGAAGTCTATAAAAGACGGATAAAGATTTTGACGCCTAAAGGAAAAGTGTCAGACAGGTAGAATATTCTTTTTATTGAAGCAAATGAAACATTGTTAAAGGAGGATTTGGTCATGTCGCTTTACCGTACGATGCTGTTTACGCCTGCTAACGACCTGCGCAAGGTTGGAAAAGCCCTTCTGTTAAAAGCGGATGGTGTGGTTTTAGACTTGGAGGACGCTGTCGCTATCAGTGAAAAAGCCAACGCCAGGCTTGCATTGAAGGAAGCACTGGCTCTCCCCCGCCAGGGGGATGTCTTTATTCGGGTTAACAGCGCTCAAACGGACTATATCCTTGCTGACCTACTGGCTTCAGTGACAGAAGGTGTAAAGGGGATTGTCCTGGCCAAGTCCGAATCAGCCGAGGAAATCCGTCAGGTGGACTGGGTAATTGGACAACTTGAAAAGGAAAGGGGGCTCCCACCCGGTAGCCTGGAGATCATCCCCTTCATTGAAAGCGCAAACGCTATTATCAACGCCTACTCCATTGCTTCTGCCTGTAAAAGGGTCAGTAGAATGTTTTTTGGGGGCGTAGACTATGTACTCGATATAGGAACAAGTTTTTCTAAAGGCGGCTCGGAAATATTTTATGCGCGCGCCCAGCTTGTCGTTGCCTCCCGGGCCGCAGGCATAGAGGCGCCAATTGACACGGTTTATCCGGACTTTAAGGATCTTGAGGGACTGGCTGCCGACGCTAAGGCAGTCCGCCAGATGGGATTCCAGGGAAAACTGGCCATTCACCCGGGCCAAATCGGTCCGCTTAATGAAATATTTATGCCGACAGAGGAAGAATTGAGATGGGCCAGGAAGGTGGTTGCCGTCTTTGACGAGTCAGAAGCAAAAGGTCAGGCGGTCTTGCAAGTGGACGGAAAAATGATTGAATATCCAATCGCAAACCGGGCCAGGCGGATCATGCATCTGGCGGAACTCATCGCGGCAAAAAACAAGTAACTTAACAAACGGGTTTTATTTCTTGCTTGCTCGCTTATACTATTCATATAAAAGATTTAAAACCAGCAAATGATTGGCGCAGTCCAATCAAGGCTTTTAAAAGCATACAAGGAGGACCCTGCCATGCTGAAAAGCAAAGTGTTGTTGCCCAGCGACGGCTCGCCCACTTCGACGAAAGCTGCGGCTTATGCTGCCCGCCTAATGAAAATAAACCGTGAAATGAAGCTTTCCGTTCTGGTTGTGCTCCCCGGAAACAATCTACTTATGGATTCAAAAGACGGGAAACAGAATATAATTGAATCCATCGCCCACGCGATGGAAGACAAGGGTAAGGAGATCCTGGAAAAAACCGTTGGGATCTTTAAAAACGAGGGGTTGAGCATTGACGGTATGATCGACAAAGGAGACCCCGCAGAGGTAATTCTCGAGCACGCAGAACGCGGGAATTATGATCATATTATTATGGGCAGCCGCGGGGTCAGCGAGTTACGGGGCGTTGCCCTTGGAAGCGTCAGCCACAAGGTGATCCACCTGGCCAACTGCAGGGTCACCCTGGTAAAATAGTTTTAATCGACAATTTTACGAACGTACAGGACAATATAAGGTAGGATCGAAAAGAACTCTTTTTTCCCATAGAGAATGAGCCAGATCATGTGTTCTTTCAGCGCTGTCCAGGAAGGGGCGGGTTTCAGCAACTCGTCCCTCAATTCCAACAGATTTAAGCGGGCTTCTATTAGTTTGGTAGGGTCCTGGATTTTAGACAGAATCTCGGCTATAGTGCGATCCAGGGGTGAGACTTCCTCGGACTTCAGGATATCCTCTAAATTATTGTCTAAACCCGTAAAAACTTCCCTGTGTTCTTCAACCGTCAACTCCGTTCCGGAACCACCCTGGCGGCCCTCTAAATCTTTAATGAGATTCTCAAGATAGTCCTTTTTGCAAATTATAATTTCAGTAAAATCCTCACGTCTCTGGTGTTCCGAGTAGGATTCGAAAACAGAAAAGCAACCCCCGCGCCCAGCCTGTTCAAAGCCATGGCGCTGACTTGATTCGTTTCCGTAAATCCGGTCAATAATTTTGGCTGTAAAGTCTTCCCAGAAGGTGTATTCCAGTCCGTAAGGGACTTTTGTAAGAATATTGTCAATATCCCTCAATTGCATTTCAATTAATTGTTTAGCTGCCTCGAGGTCCTTAATTAGCGGCATGTACTTTCCTCCCCCTGACCAACGGAAAGAAACCTTAACGGGTACTTTCCGACCTTTTTCCGGCATAAAAATTATATCATGTTCAACCGGCAGGTGGAAGAGGTTAAAAAACGGAGGTTCCCCGATCGGGGAACCTCCGTTTAAAACATTTTTCCGCATCTCTCCTGGGCTTCTTTTAAAAGGGTTCCTGTCTTATCACATAACTCCTTTAAACGCGTCTTTTCCGCATGACCCTGAGCAGGTAGGTTAGCCAGCACCGAACCCATTTCCATCATGTGGTTCCGGGCGTTTCGTATACAATTTTGAATTTCCGCTTTTTCACTTGTGTCAACCATGCGCTCACCTCCGGTTATAGCATTCCTTGTTTTCCCTAATTTATACCGTAATGCCGGCCGGCTTTAAGGATGCAAGCAGTTGCCTATCAAGTCTTGGATATCTCGAGGATGGCAGGACCTTTGACTTTCAACTTGACCCTTTCGCCCATTTTGACCTGTTTACCCATTTTTTGGCTGGCCCTACCCGAGTATATTTCTGACCCCCCGGTCCTAAAGGACAAGATATAATAGGACGAAAGGTGCTTGCGCTCAATACAGATGCCCTCAAAATCACTGATGGGCGTTGTAACGTGAAATTTTAAAAACCGATAGCCGGCAATCGTGGCCGTTATCAAAAGAATTAGAACTCCTGAGGTTTTGAGATCGGAATGTTCTATAACCGAACCCACAACCGACAGGATTAATCCGGCCAGAACAGCAACTCCAGCGATTCTTTCCAGCAAGTGACACACCTCCTACCCAAGTATCTTATCAAACAACATATATAATCTTCTAGAAAAAAGAGAAGAATCCTACAGGTTTTAGTTTCTATGAATTAAAATATACTATGCTCTTAGTTTTAGCATAAAAGAACTATTTGCGTCTTGAGCCAATCCTGCGAATGTCAGGAATCTTTTTTCAGGCTCATATTTAAAACCTGTTCTGGAAATGTTACACAGCAAGGTATTTGCTGGAACGTTTGCCATGATGACCTTTTGCAAGTATAATAGTTTTGTGACTTTAATCAGGAAGGATTATGCTTCATTGGGGTCTTATTATATTAAAACCTTCGGCTGCCAAATGAATGAGCACGATTCGGAAGTATTGGCGGGAGTCCTTGAAGAAATGGGGTATGCTCCCGTTGCTGAAAGTGAAAAAGCGGACATCATTCTTTTGAATACATGCTGTGTTCGTGAAACCGCCGAAAACAAGGTGTTTTCGTTTTTAGGACGGTTGCGCGCGCAAAAGGCGAAAAATCCGGAACTGATTATCGCTATCTGCGGCTGTATGCCCCAACAGAAAGGCATGGCCTCAAGAATCCGCCATCTTTTTCCGCACGTTGATTTGGTATTTGGCACCCACAACCTTCACCGTCTTGAGGAGCATATCGTTAAAATCACCGGAAAAAGAGAACCTGTTACGGAGATCTGGCCAGTTCCCAGGGGTATTGCGGAAGGACTTCCGGTTAAAAGGAAAGCGGGAATTAGCGCCTGGGTAACCATCATGTACGGCTGCGATAATTACTGTACATACTGCATTGTGCCTTATGTAAGAGGGAGAGAAAGAAGTCGCAATCCCGAAGAAATTATTGCGGAAGTGACCAAGCTCGGCGAGAACGGCTTTAAAGAGGTCGTTTTACTGGGACAGAATGTGAACTCTTACGGAAAAGACCTTGACCAAAAATTAGATTTCTCGGGACTACTGGAGAGATTAGAAGATCTAAACGGTATCTTAAGAATCCGGTATATGACATCTCACCCCAGGGATTTTAACAACACACTGATTCAAACTATTGCCTCATCCGGCAAGGTTTGCGAACAATTTCACCTGCCGGTTCAAGCCGGTAGCAACCAGATCCTAAAGAGAATGAACAGGGGCTATACTAGAGAAGAATACCTTCGCCTTATAAAAAACATAAAAAAGTTACTCCCCCGCTCCACAGTTACAACGGATATTATGGTGGGGTTTCCAAACGAAACAGAAGAGGACTTCGAGCAAACGCTGGATCTTGTCAGGCAAGTCCGGTTTGATAGCGCCTTCACATTTGTCTACAACAATCGACCGGGCACTCCGGCGTCGGAAATGGCAGGACAGGTTCCCGGGGAAGTTAAGAAGAGGCGTATCCAGACCCTGATCAAGCTGCAAAACGACATCAGCCTGGAAAAGAACAGAGAAGCAGTGGGACAGATCGAAGAGATCCTGGTAGAAGGAGAAAGAATGAAGAATGAACGTTTCCTTTGCGGCAGAAACAGGGGTGGCAAGATGGTCGTTTTTCCCGGTGAGCAGAGCTTAATCGGCCACATTGTGCCAGTGACGATTAATAGCGCCCATCTCACCTATCTCGTCGGCCGCAGGGCATAAGTTCATGATCATAATCCGCCCTTCTTCCGCCAAGAGCAGAAGGGCCGCAAAGGCAGGAGGTGAAAAAGATGTCAGCATCCGTCGTATACAATAAAGCAAAAGAGCTTGCAGCAGAAATATCCAAATCAAAAGAGCTGATTGATGTCAGGGAAGCCGAAGCGAAGATGTTTCAAAACCTTGAATCCCGAAGCATTATCGATGCATTTCAAGAAAAACAGCGAGCCTTTCAAATGATCCAATCCCAGGGGCATGTATTGACAGAAGGACAAAAAAAAGAAATAGAAGAGCTTGAAAAGCAAATGACAGAAAATCCGCTGATTTTTAATTTCTTTAATGCGCGGCAAAGTTTTGAGCAGGTTTTAGCAGAAATCAACCGGATTATTGGAGAATCCATTGCGCTGGGAGCCGAATGCAACAGCTGTGAAAGTGTATGTGGTGAAGGTTCTTGCGGATGTGGCTGTCACTAAGTCGATTCTACCCTATTTAGTACACCCTGAAAGGTATTAACAGTATTTTACTGTAGTTGTCACTTTGAGATAGCTCCCCACAAGGGTTTTGACCGCTTTGATCAATCCTTCCAAAGGGTTTCACAACCCTTGAACTGGGGGGTTTTTCTTTTGGTTTACAATACCATATGTTATAATGAACACCAGGGGGGGGTTCGGTGAGTTTTACACCGATGATCAGGCAGTATCTTGAGATTAAAAAGCAATATCCGGACGCCATTCTTTTTTTTCGACTGGGCGATTTTTATGAAATGTTTTTTGATGACGCCCTGCTTGCATCTCGAGAGCTCGAGATAACCCTGACCGGCAGGGACGGGGGCGCAAAAGAACGGGTCCCTATGTGCGGTATCCCCTACCACGCTTCAGATACCTATATAGCCAAGCTCATTGCCAAAAAGTACCGCGTGGCAATCTGTGAGCAGGTCGAAGATCCGTCTCTGGCGAAAGGGATTGTAAGGCGGGAAGTAATCAGGGTAGTTACTCCGGGAACGGTCATGGAAGGACAGTTACTGGAAGCAAAAACAAACAATTATTTGGCAAGTATTGCCCCGCTGGAAAAGGGCTTCAGTTTTGCAGTTACCGATATTACCACAGGCCTGTTCATGGTGAGTTCTTTTTCAGGAGAAAAGGCGGAGTCGACATTAATGGAGGAACTCTCCCGTCTGATGCCCGCCGAGATGATTATGCCCCTTTCTGAAATTGACTCTCTTTCAAAAATATTAATGCTGCAGGGTACGCTGACGATAAGCGGATACAAGGACGCAGCCTTTGATCCGGCCGGGGCCGTCCAGGCACTGAAAAACCAGTTTGGGGCAGACTGTCTTAAAACCCTGGCAACCCCCGACGCAGGGCAATCAATTCCGGCTGCAGGCGCCCTTCTAAGTTTTATAAGTGAAACTCAAAAAAGGGACCTGAAGCACATTCGGAAGATTCACTTTTACCGGTCCGGGGAATATATGCTTCTAGATGCGACAACCCGCCGCAATCTGGAATTGACCCTCTCTATCTCGGACGCTTCCAGGAAAAACACGTTGCTGTCGGTCCTTGATTATACCGTTACCGCCATGGGCGGAAGGCTAATCCGGAACTGGGTAGAGCAACCGCTGCTTGAAATTGAAAAGATTGAGTCAAGGCTAACAGCCATCGAGGCACTAGTTAAACAGACGCTTTACCGCAAGGACCTCAAAGCTGAACTCAAACATATTTACGATCTTGAACGACTGGCCGGCAAAATTTCTTTTGGAACTGCCAATGCTCGTGATCTGGTGGCCTTAAGGAAATCTCTTGGTTATCTTCCTCCGCTGAAAATGCTGCTGGAACAGGCCGAAGCGCCCTTGCTCAAAGAAACAGGTAGATTCATTGACCCAATGGAGGAGGTCCAGGATCTATTAAATACGGCTATTGATGATGACCCGCCCACTTCTTTAAAAGACGGCGGTATGATTAAAAAAGGCTTCCATTCAGAAGTGGACCGGCTCAGCAGGGCCGGTCGAGAAGCAAAAAATATGATGGCCGGACTGGAAGAGCGGGAACGCGCCCGCACCGGCATAAAGTCCCTGAAAATCGGATTTAACAAGGTCTTCGGTTATTACATAGAAGTAACCCGTTCATACCTTAAGCAGGTTCCGGAAGAATACCGGCGCAAACAGACCCTGGCTAATGCGGAGAGGTTTATCACGCCGGAATTAAAGGAATATGAAGACTTGATCTTGGGCTCAAAAGAGCGCCTGGCACAGCTCGAATATAGTCTTTTCCTGGAAATCAGGAATAAATTAGCCGGGGAGATTCAGCGAATTCAGCGCTCCGCTGCTGCCGTAGCCCGGGCCGACGCACTTTATTCACTGGCAGAGGCGGCGGCTGCCGGAAGCTACACCAGACCCCAGATCAGCCAGGATGGGCTACTTGTAATTAAGGATGGACGGCATCCCGTTTTAGAACAAGTTCTGGGAACCGAGCAGTTTGTACCCAATGACAGCATGATGGATTGCGAGAAATGCCGCCTTGTTTTAATCACCGGTCCCAACATGGCCGGTAAAAGCACCTACATGCGCCAGGTCGCCTTAATTATCTTAATGGCCCAGATTGGAAGCTTTGTACCCGCTTCGATGGCCCGGATACCCCTTGTTGACAGGATTTTTACCAGGATCGGAGCATCGGATGACCTGGCCGGTGGGCAGAGCACTTTTATGGTTGAAATGAGTGAATGCCGTTCCATTGTCAAGGGAGCAACAAAAAACAGCCTGGTCATCATGGACGAGGTAGGGCGTGGCACCAGTACATACGACGGGATCAGCATAGCTCGGGCACTGGTCGAATACATTCACTTGAAAATTGGAGCAAAGACGTTGTTTTCGACCCATTACCACGAGCTGACCGATCTGGACCAAATTGCTGGAATCGCAAACTACAATGTTGCGGTACAGGAAGACGGCGATGACATTATTTTTTTAAGGAAGGTTGTCAAAGGAAAGGCCGATCGCAGTTACGGCATTCACGTAGCCCGTCTTGCCGGCCTGCCGGAAGAGATTATCAACCGCTCGGCTGAAATCCTAAGAAATCTGGAATCATCAAGAGAGGCTCCGGCACAGACCGCAGCGGCCAGGGAAAACGAGGCTTGTCCTGCGCGGACGCAACTCCTGAAGAAGAACCACTGTATAGAGGCAAAGGTTTTGGAGAAACTGCGCGACCTGGATATTATAAACCTGACACCAATGGAAGCCATCAACCAGCTCCACCAGCTTCGTCAAGAGCTGGAAAAAGAAATATGAAGGTGTTATGAACAGGTTCTGCCTGACCTTGATGAGGGGGAGGAAAAATGAACGTCGGTGTGGATGTAGGGGGTACTTTTACCGACGCAGTGCTTTTGGAAAAAAACCTGGTTCGCGCCACTGCAAAAGTGCCAACCAGGAGGGACCTTTTAGTGTCCGTTCTGGAAGCCATTGATACTGTCCTAAAAGATGTGGATGTAAAAAAATTAGAAAGAATTGTTTTCAGCACAACGACGATTACCAACCTGATTGCAGAACGCAAGTATAAGGATGTCGCTCTACTTTTAATTCCCGGTCCGGGCTTGGCCCACGAGTCTTATAATTTTGGAACAAAGGCATATATACTGCCCGGAGCCATTGACTACCGGGGAAGGGAGATTATCCCGCTAAACGATCGGGATCTTGAGTTAGCCCTGGCAGACCTGTCCAGGCAAGGATGCAGTAGAGTTTGCGTAATCGGGAAGTTCTCACCCCGCAATACATCCCATGAGAAGCACGTCGCAGACATGATTCAGAAAAAATACCCGTCCTGGCAGGTTGATCTGGGCTCTATGATCGGCGGCCAATTAAACTTTCCCAGGAGAGTGGTCACAACTTATCTCACCAGTGCCACCCGCGTACCCTACCATTATTTTATTGAATCTATCCGGCAGGCGATGACAAAGCGGGAAATCAACGCAGATGTTTTCATCTTAAAGGCTGACGGGGGAACAATGTCCCTCGAAAATGCAGAGGAACTGCCTGTTGAAACGATCTTCTCGGGACCTGCGGCCAGCACTCTCGGCGTGCAGGCACTGATCCCTCCCGGTGAAACGGCAGTTGTTGTAGACATTGGTGGCACCACCACCGACCTGGCCCTGATTTTGAGCGGCCAACCGCTGCTTTCATCCAAGGGCGCCAGGCTTGAGAACCAACTCACCCAGGTGCGCACGCTGGCTGTAAAATCTGTTCCGGTAGGCGGTGACAGCGCTTTGGAGCGGGCCGGAAAAGATTTTATCGTACGTTCCGTCAGGCTTGGCCCAGCCTACTGCATGGGCGGGCCGGCGCCCACACCAACCGACGCCCTCCGGGTTATTGGGTTAACAGAGCTTGGGGATGGGGTAAAGGCCAGGGAGGCCATGGCCGGGCTGGGAACACCCCTGAATCTAAGTGCAACGGATGTCGCAAAAACGGTCATCAAGATGGTGGTGGACCGAATTGCCTCCGAGGTTAACCGGATGTTTCTGGACTGGGAGCAGGAGCCTGCCTACCTTGTTTGGGAAGTCTTACAGAAGAAAAAAGTCAGGCCAAACCTCGTCGTCGGGGTGGGCGGTGGCGCCTCCGGCTTGATCACTCAAATTGCGTCAAGACTGAGATGCGAACCGGTTATCCCGCCTTATGCCCCAGTGGCAAACGCCATTGGCGCTGCTGTCGCTAAGCCCACGATGCAGATTAGCCTGAGAGCGGATACTGAGCAGGAATACTATATTATCCAGGAAGAGGGACTGCAGGGCAAACTGGACCGCAGGCATTTCGACGAAAAAAAGGCCCTGGAACTGGCGAAAGAAAAGCTGATTCAAAGAGCTGCCAAATACGGGCTGGATGTTGAACCTGAAGAAATTGAAATTACCCACCGGGAAGTGTTTAATATGATCAGGGACTGGACAACAACCGGTAGGCTTTTTGATATCACAGTTCAAACTCCCAGAGGAATCACCGGCAAGGTTTTGAAGGGGGGGGGATATGATGAAAAAACTCAAATGTAAGCAAACCGGCTTAATCTTCTTCCCCGCCTTTGATTGGGCCATCTCGCCGACCCATCCGGAAAGGGAGGAGCGCCTTCTTTATACCCGCGACCAGATTTTTGAAGAGGGGATTATGGACCTTCCCCAAATTCTTGAATTCAAACCGTCCCTGGCAACAGCCCATGATATCGCCAGGACGCACTTTTGTGTGCCACGAGTTGAGGACCAGACCACCGAAGCACACTTAATTGCTGCTGGAGCAGCCATCTTGCTGGCCGACAAGGTCGTTACCGGTCAAATTGAAAACGGCTTTGCCCTGGTCAGGCCCCCCGGCCACCACGCCATGCGGGTGGTCCACGGGAACAGAGGGTTCTGCAATATTAACAATGAAGCCGTTATGATTGAATACCTTCGAAGCCGGCACGGCATCAAGCGGGTGGCCGTTATTGATACCGACGCTCACCATGGTGACGGCACCCAGAATATTTTTTGGCACGACCCGGATGTATTGTTTATTTCCTTTCACCAGGATGGTCGGACTCTCTATCCGGGCACGGGCTTTACCTATGAACTGGGTGGTCCGAGGGCGCTTGCCCGCACCATTAATATTCCGCTGCAACCGGGCACCTCGGATGAAAGTCTGCTCTACTTGTTGGATAACCTGATCTTGCCGATCCTGGCGGAGTTTAAGCCTGATTTTATTGTAAACTCAGCCGGGCAGGACAATCATTTTACCGACCCCCTGGGCAGCATGCGGATCAGTGCCCAGGGTTATGCCCAGTTGACCGAAAAGCTACGCCCGGACCTGGCCGTACTGGAGGGGGGCTATGCCATTGAAACCGCCCTGCCTTATGTAAACATGGCTATCATCCTGGCCCTGGCGGGACTGGACTACACCAATGTACGGGAACCGGACTACTGGCCGGGGCGCTTCAAGGAAAGCCCCGAACGTTTGGGTCAGGTGCGCAAATTGGTGGATCAACTGCTGCATTACTGGCAGTTACGCGATCAGGTGCCGCCGGACTCAAGGTACATCCAGGGACAGTTTTACGAAAGAGACAAAAGAGTTTTCTACGACACCGATTACATTGATGAGAGTCAACTCGAAAGGCTGAAGCTTTGTGATCACTGCCCGGGCTATTTATCCATTGAATCGGATGCTAATCACGGTAGTGGAAAGTCCGGCAAAGTGAAATGTCTGTCCGTACCTTTTGCGGCCTGCTCGAAATGCCGATCCGAGGCGGCAAACACCTATCACCAATCCAAGCACGGGGGCATCTACCGCTATATTTATCTTCAGGATAAGTCAACGGACACCTTTTTTGGATATGATGCCGATAGTGGAAAAGAGTGGCATTCGGAAGGATAGCAGGTGGAAAGTTTGCCAAAAATCATGATCCTGGACCCCTTAACTGCCAACCAAATTGCCGCCGGAGAAGTGGTGGAAAGACCTTTCTCGGTGGTCAAAGAACTTGTGGAAAACTCAATTGACGCCGGGGCTAAAAGAATCATTGTGGACCTCGAGGAAGGGGGGTTGGCATCCGTCAGCGTGTCTGATGACGGATGCGGAATGAGCGAGGAAGACCTGCTTCTAGCCTTCCAGCGCCACGCTACAAGCAAAATTAAGTGCGCCTTCGACCTCTGCCGAATCGCAACCCTGGGGTTTAGGGGAGAAGCACTCCCCAGTATCGCATCCATTTCGAGCTTAACCGTTACGACCAGAGCTCACGGCGCTTTAAACGGAACCCGGGCGGTAGTTGAAGGGGGCGACATCGTCGCCGTAGCGCCGGCAGGATGCCCCGCCGGCACGACCGTTTTGGTCAGGGATTTGTTTTACAATACCCCTGCCCGGCGAAAAGCGATGAAAAGCCCGTCCTCGGAAGGCTCACTGTGCGGGGAACTGGTTTCCCGCCTGGCCTTAGCCCGACCGGATCTTCGATACGAGATGAAAATCAAAGGAAGGCGCGTATTCTACTCGCCGGGTTTCGGCCACTTACTGGACTCCGTAACGGCTGTTTACGGAACTCAGTTGGCAAAGGAAATGCTCCCCGTTCATTTTTCTGAAAAAGGTCTAACCTTAAACGGACTGACCGGTAAACCATCCTTAAGCCGCAGTACCCGCAGCCACATCACGGTAATTATAAACGGCCGCTATGTACGTTGCCCGGTTGTCACCACAGCAGTCGAGGAAGCTTATCACTCCTTACTGCCGCAAGGTCGCAGGCCGGTTACCGTGCTGGCTTTATCGGTGAAGCCGGAGTTCTTGGACGTAAATGTGCACCCCGCAAAACTAGAGGTCAGGCTCCTAGAAGAAGAAAAGACTGCCAAACTAGTGACCCGTGCACTGATGGAAGCGCTCCGCGTAAAAGAGATTATCCCGTCAACAAAAATAACCCGACCGAAGGTTGAATCCGGTAGACAGGAAGAAAACCAGATCCAATTAACCATTCAACCGCAACAAGCCTCGCGGGTTCCTCCCGGAATGGAGATGGCTTTTTGTGAGCCGGTCACGGCAGAATACAGGACTGTCAGCGCCAAACCCCTTACATTGGAAAACAATCGGGTGGCGGGCTCTCTTACAACGGACCACACTGCAGATGTGGATGAAAAAACGGCCGGAAGTCTGCACAGGGAAAACCAACTGCCCATTTTAAACGCCCTTGCCCAACTACCTCCCACCTACATCCTGGCCGGTAGCGAGGAAGGCCTTTATATTGTGGATCAGCACGCCGCGCACGAAAGAATCCTGTACGAAAGCTACCTGTTTTCAAAAGGCGAAAAACAAAGCCAGTGTCTTCTCATTCCGGTGATGCTGGAACTAGATTACCGGGATGCCGCGGTCCTTACCGAGCGAGTACTCTGGTTTGCCGATGCCGGTTTTATCCTTGAACATTTTGGGGATAATTCCTTTTTGCTGAGGGGCGTCCCAACCTGCTTCCCCGCCGGGCAGGAGAAAAGTTTATTTCTGGATCTGCTTGATTTTTTCAGGGAAAGAGGACGGGGTTTAGACCAGTTTGAATTTTATGATCGCCTGGCTGCTTCGATGGCCTGCAGGAATGCCGTCAAGGCGGGAGATAAGCTATCAATAGACTCCATGGATGCGCTGCTGAAACGTCTGACCCAAACAAATAACCCGTTTACCTGCCCTCATGGAAGACCAACGGTGATTCATCTGTCTTACAGGGATCTGGAAACCCGCTTTAAGCGCTAAATACTCTTAGAAGGAGCAGTGGAGACTTGGCAGGCCATCACCAGGAAGCAGCAGAATTCAATCGGAGCTTTGCCGTAACCACTTCCCACCGCCCGTCACAGGCCGGCATTCACCTGGGGAAGCAGTTTGCGGATGAGTTGCAGGCACCCTTTGCAGAGAGGAATGATTTATCCTTAAAAACTCTGACCGCTAGGCTGCAGGTACGGGGACTAGTGGTCGTATCAACCCACAGGGTTTCTTATTTCACCGGGGGACAAGAATTTTTTTTCCATCCAGGCCTTGCCAAGCTGCGTATAAACGGGCTGAAAAATGGGAAAACTGACCAAATGATTAATGCCATGTCCTTACGTCCCGGGGATCGTGTCCTGGACTGCACTCTTGGGTTGGGGGCGGATTCGATCGTGGCCAGCTCTGTTGTAGGTGTTAACGGAAGGGTCACCGGACTTGAAGACTCCTGTGTAATCTCGGCACTAGTTCGGCACGGCCTTTCAACCTATCCCGATCCAGAAGAAGAGCTTACCCGGGCTATGCGGAGGATAGGAGTCATCAACATAAACCACAGGGAATATCTTGCTGGTTTAGCGCCCCAAAGTTATGACGTCGTCTACTTCGACCCGATGTTTCGCTTGCCCAGGCTCCATTCACCATACATGGACGCCATGAGGGTCCTGGCCAATCCTCACCCGGTTGATCGCGAGACCATAGGCCTGGCCTTGAGGACAGCGGCCAGGAGAGTCGTTATGAAGGAAAGGCGGGGAAGCAACGAATTCGAGCGCCTGGGATTCGATAGGGTTGACGGAGGAAGGTATGCCCCAGTTGTTTATGGGGTAATCGAGAGGAAGAACTTGGTAACATGAGCCATAATGCTTTAAAGCTGCACCCTCTTCTAGTAATTGCCGGACCGACGGCCACCGGTAAAAGTGAGGTAGGCGTGATGGTGGCCGAAGAGGCGGGTGGGGAGATTATCTCGGCAGATTCTGCACTGGTTTACCGGGGCCTGAATATTGGAACAGCGAAACCCACGCTGGCCGAGATGCGGGGCATAACCCACCATATGATTGATATTGTGGAGCCGGATCAGGAATACAGTGCAGCATTGTTTCAGAAGCAGGCCCGGGCAGTTATTGGCGGGGTTACAAAAAGGAATAAACTGCCCATCCTGGTAGGCGGAACAGGACTTTATATTCGCGCCGTAGTTGATCCATACGATTTCAGCAGCACCGGGGGAGACCCTCTTTTACGAAACCGCCTTTTAAAAGAGGCCGGCCAGAACGGTCCTGGTTCACTTCACAGGCGACTCATGGAAGTAGACCCCACTACCGCCTTGAGGCTGCACCCGAGGGATCTAAGGCGGGTCGTTCGTGCCTTGGAGGTTTACTATTTAACCGGGAAAACCATTTCCAGCCACCAATACAGGGATGAGAACGACCAGCCCCTGTATAACCTTTTAATGTTTGGTCTGACAATGGAAAGGGAACGGCTATACAGCCGCATTGAGCAAAGAGTTGAAAGCATGATTTCGTCCGGGCTTGTTGATGAGGTTCGGCAGCTCTTAAAAAAAGGCTACAGCCCGGAACTCAGTTCCATGCACAGCTTGGGCTACAAAGAGATAATTAATTATCTTTCAGGTGAGGTAACCCTGGAGCAGGCTGTCCAGATTTTAAAAAGGAATACCAGGCGTTTTGCAAAAAGGCAATTAACCTGGTTTCGCCGGGACCATAGAATAAGATGGTTAAAAATAGGTGAAATGGGAGGTTTAAAAGCAGTAGCCCAGGAAATAACAGAATCGATAGAAGGAGTATTATAAGGTTTGTAGAATGACAAATAAGAAAAATATAATCCATCGGAGGGAGCTCCCAAAATGACAAGACCCCAAATTAATCTACAGGATGCCTTTTTGAACCAGGTGAGGAAGGAGAATATCCCCGTTACCATTTTCCTTATAAATGGCTTCCAGCTAAAAGGACTGGTCAGGGGCTTTGATAACTTTACGGTTATCCTGGAAAGTGATGGAAAACAACTAATGGTCTATAAGCATGCAATTTCCACGGTTAGCCCGATTAAACCGGTTAGCACTTCGTTTTCTGAAACAAAGGGCTCCTGATCGTGGACCGGCTGGCCTCTCCACCGAGAGGCTTATATTTTAGGTCGTAAAAATCCACCCCGGGCGTATACTGATAATGATAGATAAGCCCGAGTGAGGTGGCGGAACTCCTTGAAAATCAATATTTGGAACGGCCACGAGCCTGACGGCAGCACAGCGCGGAAAGGCGTTATCAGAACCCTGAAAACGCAGTACTCCATCCAGCCCGCCAGCAAGGCCTCCCGTGCCCCGGAAGACCCAAATCGGCGCAGCAGTGCCCGGGAAATTTTGTTGGAACTAAACAACCTGACCGGGCTTCATGGGGTTAAAAAGTTAATCCAGGAGATTTATGCTTTTGTAGAAATCCAAAAGAGAAGGCAAAAAGAAGGGCTTGCTACAGAACCCCTGGTCCTGCATATGATTTTTAAAGGGAACCCAGGCACCGGGAAGACGACCGTGGCAAGGATCCTGGGTAAGCTTTTTAAAGAAGTGGGCGTACTCCCAAAGGGTCACCTGATCGAGGTTGAACGTGCCGACATGGTCGGAGAGTTTATTGGTCACACTGCGCAAAAGACCAGGGAGCAAATAAAAAAGGCCCTGGGTGGAATTCTTTTTATTGATGAGGCGTATTCCCTGGCACGGGGCGGAGAGAAAGACTTTGGGAAAGAGGCCATCGATGCCCTGGTCAAGGGGATGGAAGACCACAGGGACAACCTGATTCTGATTCTGGCCGGCTATCAGGACGAGATGGACTGGTTTGTAGAAGTAAATCCGGGAATGCGGTCCCGCTTTCCCGTGCATATTTCCTTCCCCGATTATACCACTGTGGAACTGCTGGCCATCGCGGACATAATGCTTCAAAGAAAGCAATACAGCCTTTCTAACGGGGCCATGGAAGAACTCCGCTTTACAGTTGAGAAAGAGCAGAAGCGGCATGAACACAGCGGTAACGCAAGGCTTGTGCGGAACCTGATTGAGCGGGCCATGCGTCGGCAGGCGGTCCGGTTGCTGGAACAAAACTGTGACCTGAGCCGCATGGATCTTATGCTTATTAAAAGGGAAGACCTGGAAGGGCCCCTGGATGACATATAATAGAGCGATTATATTTTTTTCGAGGAGAGATGAATGTCAGAAAGGCATAAAGATAACCTGGAAAAATTATCCCAGGAAGTGGAAGAGGAAGTCCAGTATGTTTACCGTTGTATTGAAAATAGGGCGCTAAAGAGCCATGCCAAGGTTCTTAAAGCGTTTAACATGGCCCGAGTCAGTGATTTTCACCTCAAGGGGTCCACAGGGTACGGGTACGGAGACTGCGGACGGGAAGTCCTGGAGGAAGTCTATGCCGATGTGTTCCGGGCTGAGAAGGCGCTTGTGCGGGGCCAAATCGTATCTGGCACCCATGCCATTGCACTCTGCTTATACGGGGTCCTGCGTCCCGGAGACGAGCTTTTATCCGTTCAGGGAGAGCCCTATGATAGCCTGGGTGAGATGATCGGACTGCGCGGGCAAGCGTACGGCTCACTAAAGGATATTGGTGTTGTCTACCGGCAGGTAGACCCTACGGATACCGGCATTGACTATTCCACAGTGGGACAGGCCCTGAATGAAAAAACAAGAATGGTCATGCTTCAGCGCTCAAGGGGATACGGGCGCGGCCCCTCCCTTAGCATCGGTGCTTTGCGGTCTATTATCCAATATATCCGGCAGAGAAAGCCCGATACGGTTATTTTTGTGGACAACTGTTACAGTGAGTTTGTGGAAGAAGAGGAGCCTATCGAAGCGGGAGCCGACCTGATAGCCGGCTCGTTGATTAAGAACCCCGGGGGCGGGCTGGCTCCAACCGGAGGTTACGTTGTAGGCCGATCTCAATATGTGGAGATGGCTGCCAACAGGTGGAGCGCGCCAGGTATAGGCGCCGAAGTCGGGCCATCCGGGGAATACCAGAGGCTACTTTTCCAGGGGTTGTATCTCGCTCCCCATACCGTGGCGGAGGCCCTCAAGGGGGCCGTCTTTACGGCAAGATTCTTTGAAAGGCTGGGGTTTGAAGTTTTACCAACTTATAACGGGCAGCGGAACGACATCGTACAGGTAATCCGCCTCGGTACAGCGGATAAAATGCTAGCCTTTTGCAGGGGGCTGCAGGGGGCTTCCCCGGTTGATTCCCATGTGCGCCCGGAGGCAAACGCCATGCCGGGTTACGATGACCCGGTACTAATGGCCGCTGGTACGTTCGTCCAGGGCGCTTCCCTGGAGTTGACCGCAGACGGCCCCGTCCGCCCACCCTATAACATCTATTTGCAGGGCGGGCTCTCGAAAGATTATGTCCGCCTGGCAATTCTTTCAGCGGCAAGGGAGTTAGTTCACTGTAATAGCTAGAATTTAACTTTAAGAATAAATATTACAACTTAGCTTAAAGATGAGCTCCGGCGCTAGGAGCGGTTTCTAGGGTTATTTGAAATTTGATCGATAAAAAAAAGGGTTTGTCTTATCTTTGTCAAAAGCCTTATTCTTATAAGACTGCCAAATAGGACGTCAAAGCGTGGTGCTGTTATGAATTTTAAGCAATTGGAGGCATTCTTATGGGTTGCCGAACTGCATAGCTTTACAAAGGCCGCCCGTCAGCTATATATGAGCCAGCCGGCCATTAGCTTTCAGATCAAGGCACTGGAAGAGGATCTCCAGGCTGTTTTATTTCAACGTGGGGATAAAAAGGTCATACTTACCGAGGCGGGGCGGGTTCTGTATCCTGAAGCAAAAAGAATGCTCAGGCACTATCAAAAGATAAAGGCAGGCCTTGAAGACTTAAAAGGGCTTAAAACGGGACACCTCGTGGTCGGCGCCAGTACTATCCCAGGCGAATACATTCTTCCTCTTTTAATTGGCGGATTCAAGGAGAAATACCCGGGGATTCAAATCACTTTAAAGGTTGCCGGAAGCGGACAGGTGGACCAATGGGTCCGTGAGAGGGAGATTGACCTTGGCATTACCGGTGTGCCCTCTAATAGTGAGGGCATTGAGTGTGTGCCCTGGCTGGAGGATCAAATGGTGCTGATCGTACCCCGTTCTCATCGGTGGGCGAAAAGTTTGGAGGTTCTTACTGTTTTTGATTTAAAAAACGAGACCATGGTCCTGCGAGAGCAAGGTTCGGGCACCCGGCGGACCCTGGAGAAAAAGCTGGAGAAGAAAAAGATTTCTCTCGATAAAATTCCATGTTCCATGGAATTGGGCAGCACCCGGTCGGTGATCACAGCTGTTGAGGCAGGATTGGGTGTGAGCATCGTTTCCAGGTGTGCTGTCCAGGAAACCCTTGAGCTGGGAAGAGTTGTTGAAGTCCCGTTGGCTGAACTGGACCTGACCCGGTTTCTCTATCAGATCTGGCACACCAAGGGAATGGGGGGGTTTGCCTTAGAGGCTTTTACAAGTTTTATTAATGACCGGGATATTTGCAAGTGCTTCCTACGAAAGTAGGAAGCACTTCTGTTTATAATGTTCTATTTTGCTTATTTAGTTCTTTATACAGCAGGAAATCCGTAGTTTTTGTCTAAATAACACCTACGGAGATTTTATAATGTTAAAAATAAATCCAAAATTTTATACTCTGCGCACCAAAATAGCCATCCTGTCTTTTGGATCCGTCTTTCTTGCGATTATAATCGGTGGTATCTTTGTTGTTGAAAAAATATCTACAACATTTGAGAAAGAATCCGGGATGCGTGCCATGGCCATTGCCCGCACCCTGGCGCAGTCCGACGAAATTCAAAAAAATATTGGCGAGCCGGACGGGGCCGTAACCATTCAGCCCATTGCAGAGCGTACACGTCTGGCCACAGGTGTGGAGTATATTGTCGTTGTGGACATGGAAGGCATCCGGTATTCTCACCCGGTGGAAGACCGGATTGGCAAAAGATTTGCCGACCTTGACCTGGGTCCGGCTCTTGCCAACAATGAGTATCTCTCCAGTGCAGAAGGCGTACTGGGGCCGTCTGTGCGGGCATTCGTGCCCGTTAAGGTTGAAGAGGGAACTCGCCAGGTGGGTGTGGTCGTGGTCGGGATTTTAATTCCAACCATCGGCTTTTTATTAAGAACCATTCAAACTCAGCTATACTACTCCCTAGGTATGGGTCTAATTGTCGGCCTACTGGGCTCCCTTTATCTAGCCAGGAAAATAAAAAGTGCTATGTTCAGCCTTGAACCGGAAGAAATTGCCCGGCTTTTGGAAGAGCGGGTGGCGGTTTTTCAGGCCATGAGCGAGGGAGTTATTGCAATTGATCGAGATAGACGCATCACCATCGCTAATGACGTGGCCAAGCGCATCCTCGGAAAAGCATGTGATGACCTGACCGGGCACGAAATAACAGACATTATTCCCTATTCACCACTGCCGGAAGTCCTTCAAACTGGGGAAGCCCAAATTAATCATCAGATGTTTTTGAACGATACAGTGGTCCTGGTGAGTAGGGTACCAGTCCAATTCAAGGGGGAGATTATCGGAGCAGTCGCTACATTTCAAGACAAAACGGATGTTAATAGGCTGGCCGAAGAGTTGACAGGGGTTAAAGCTTTTATTGAAGCCTTAAGGGTTCAAAACCACGAGCATAAAAACAAGCTCCATACTATAGCCGGCCTGATCCAGTTGGAAAAGTACGACCATGCTCTGGACTACATTTTTGATCTTGCCGAGGAACAGCAAGAAATTACCGGGCTTTTGACCAAAAACATATTTGACGACAGTATCGCCGGGCTACTGTTAGGTAAATTCGATCGGGCCAAAGAGCTCCGCGCAGAATTAAAGATTGACCGCAAAACTTGTCTCAAAGAACTCCCATCCTGTCTGCAAACAGGAGACCTCGTTGTAATCATCGGAAACCTGATTGAAAACGCTTTGGACGCAGTGCGCCTGGAAGAACTTAACCGGCGAAAGGTGTTTTTTTCAATGTCCGACAATCCTGAACGCCTGACCATTACGGTAAGGGATTTGGGCCCGGGCATTCCGATAGACATGCGTGAAATCATATTTAGTCGAGGTTTTTCAACGAAAGGTTCTGTCAATCGCGGCCTAGGGTTGTACCTTGTCAAACGTTATGTAAATCTGGCTGGGGGTTCTATATCAATCCAAAGCGGAGAAGATGGGGGTATCGTGTTTCGCATAAATATCCCGAAGGAGCAGGGTAATCAAAAATAACCGATGCAAGAAGGTGGTTGAGTAAATGTCCCAAATAGACGTTGTAATTATTGAGGATGACCCCATGGTAGTCGAAGTGAACCGGGGCTTTATTAATGCCGTGCAGGGATTCAGGGTAGCAGGAACCGCCCGTACCGGCCGCGAGGCCATCGATATGGTGAAAGAATTAACCCCCGACCTTGTTCTCCTGGATATATTTCTTCCGGATATTGACGGCGTGACAACGCTTCAAGAAATCAGACGAATTGGCCTACCGACCGATGTAATCATTGTCACCGCAGCGCATAACGCTGAAACCATTCAAAATGTTTTTCGTTATGGAGCAATAGACTATATTGTTAAACCCTTTAAATTTACCCGCCTGAAAGCGGCACTCAATTGCTACGCTACTTTACACAACCGTTTTAAGTGCCAAAGTCAGATGAACCAGAATGAAATTGACAGTTTAGCGCTGAGCCGCGGGCAGCAGATGGATGAAGGCGTTCCTAAAGGGTTAAATGAAATTACGCTAAAACAGGTCTACCTTCATTTGCTAAAAGAAGGGGTTGCCTTATCAGCTGAGGAAGTTGCCGAGGGTGTAGGACTGGCCCGTGTTACAGCCAGGCGATACCTTGATTTTTTAGAAAAATCAGGCAGGGTCATCCTGGAATTGCAATACGGGTCGGTGGGACGTCCAGTGAACCGGTATAGAACCCTGGAATAAAGAGGATTTTAATAACCAATATTAATTTTATTAACTTTTCGTTGTATTCAGGCAAATACTTTTATATATTTGAGATCGGGGTTCGAACTTTAAAGAAGTAATCTCAGGGCAGGGGGTGAAGAGCGGTATCAAACAAAATAACCCGGATGTCCCTGCTCCTGTTTGCCCTGTTGATGCTCATCCTTCTTGCCGGGTGCGGTGAGCGGGTAGAGGACTTGGAACAGGTGAGCCCGGAAGAAAAGATCGTAATCAAGTTCTCCCATGTGGTTACTGAAAACACACCGAAGGGACGTGCAGCCCAACGTTTTGCAGCACTGGTTAAAGAAAGGTCAAGCGGGAGGATTGAAGTACAGGTGTTTCCAAACTCCACCCTGTTTAAAGACGGTGAAGAAATTCAGGCCCTTCAATCAGGGGCAGTGCAGATGATTGCGCCGACGACATCCAAACTTTCGGGGTTATTTCCACAATGGCAGGTATTTGATCTTCCCTACGCTTTTCCAGATGAAGAAACTGTCCATAAGGCTATGAACGGCTGCATTGGAACACAATTATACCAAGGGTTAAACCTGCATAAGATGCAGGCCCTGGCTTTCTGGGACAACGGCTTTAAACAAATGACGAACAGCCAAAGGCCTTTGATTAACCCGTCAGATTTCAATGAATTAACATTTAGAGTTATGATTAATAGCAATGTCTTAAAAAAACAGTTTGAAAAGTTAAACGCCTACCCGGTTGAAGTATCTTTTGATGATCTTTACCGGGCACTGGAGTTCCAGGCAGTCGACGGAGAAGAAAACACGATGTCCAATATTTGCTCCAAGAATCTTTTTAAGGTACAGCCCTATCTTACTATATCAAACCACGGTTACATGGGATATGTTATTATAACCAATGCTGATTTCTGGTCCGACCTTCCTGAAGATGTACGATCTCTTCTAGAGGAAACCTTGTGCGAAGTGACGGATTGGGAGCGCGAACAGGCCTCAAAAATAAACCAGGAAGATCTGCAGCGGATCGTTTCCTCCGGCAAGGTGCAGGTACACCATCAGTCCGAGGCCGAAAAAGAAGAATGGGTACGGGTTTTGATACCTATTTATGATGAATTCAGAGATGTGATTGGACAGGATTTGTTACGCTGTGTTGAGGATTTAAACCAGTTGCCGCAGTCGGGAAAAATGCCATAATACCAGTTCCAGGGCAAACCCCCAAAAAAAAACACCGCTACTGCGGTTTTTTTTATTTTAATGAATCTTTCGGACCAACCCAATCACTTTACCAAGAACCTGCAGATCAGTTGTATAGATCGGTTCCATCAGGCGATTTTCCGGTTGTAGGCGAATCCGGTCGGTTTCCCTGTAGAACTTTTTTACAGTAGCTTCTTCTTCGAGTAAGGCCACGACGATATCCCCATTGTTAGCATCATGCTGCCGCCGGACAACAACCATATCCCCCTCTAAAATCCCGGCTTCAACCATGCTGTCCCCCCGTACCGCCAGCATAAAAAATTCTCCTGCACCGGTGAAATGAGTAGGTAGTGGAAAAATCTCCTCCCTATTTTCCACAGCTAAAAGAGGTACACCCGCTGCTACAAGTCCTAGTAGTGGAACATTGACGCAATCCACCCGACTCCCCCAAAAATCGTCCAAGACCTCCATGGCTCTTGGCTTGGCAGCGTCGCGCCTCAAGCATCCTTTATCCTCTAGTTTTTTCAAGTACCCGTGTACGGTTGAGCTTGAACTCAAACCCACAGCCTGTCCGATTTCCCTGACTGAAGGAGGGTAGCCCTTCTGACGAATGCTCTCCTTAATAAATGTCAAGATGGCTGCCTGCTTGGGGGTTAGATCATCACCCATTATTTCACCAACCCTTATTTATTGATTATTTTATAGTATTATAACACAATCGGGAGAGGGGTGAAACGCTTGTTCGTAAAATGTGTACATTTTTATACAAATATTTTTTTAACTTTTAGAAGGATGCATCCCTTCCATGTAGAATGAATTTAGAAAGAATGTCAGGGAGGGGGGTTGGGATGCAAAAATATAAAGTGGCCATAGTTGGCGCCGGCATGGGCGGTTATTCTATTTACAGGATGTTAACTGCGATGGAGGAAGTTGAAATTTTAGGAGTAGCTGATATCAATCCCGCAGCTCCAGGTATTTTGGCCGCACGTGAAGATGGTATCTTTATTACAGCAAACTACAACGAGCTCACAAGGCTTCCGGGTCTGGACATTATTATTGAAGTAACAGGAGACCCTAAAGTAAAGGACAACATTCAGCAGATAAGGCACAGCTACACCGCATTGATGGAGCATAAAGCCGCAAATCTGATGATGGTTGTCCTCAAAGAAAAAGAAGAAATGGCAGAACTTACGAAAATTCAGGGTGAATTATCTGCCATTCTGAATTCCATGCAGGAAGCTATCGAAGTAGCGGACATTACAGGCACGATTAAGTACGTAAATCCCGCCTTTTCCCGCATCACAGGAATTCCCGAAAAGGAAAGGATCGGTAAGAATATCTTTGAGAGCTCTCCGGACGGCGCTCTCGCTCATTTATTAAAAACGGGCAAGCTAGTTTTTGGACAGAGGACAAGAGTAGGTGGCAGCAACGCTGAAGTTGTTGCAAACTCCGCTCCCATCATCGTGGACGGAAAGATGGAAGGCGGGGTTGTAGTATTTCAGCATTTTACTGATATTATGAATATGATCGAGGAGCTGAAAAAAAGTAGTACCATCATTGAAAATCTTACGGATAAACTGGGACAGGTAACGACAAGCAAGTATTCTTTTGAAGACATTATCGGAAACAGTATCGAAATTAAAAAGTGCATCAATCTGGCCGAAAAGTCGGCCCGCAGCAAATCAACCGTACTTCTATTGGGTGAAAGCGGCACTGGGAAGGAATTGTTTGCCCACTCCATTCACGGCACCTCCATGCGTCGGGAAAATCCTTTTATTAAAGTTAATTGCGCAGCCATACCGGAAACCCTTCTGGAAAGCGAATTCTTCGGCTATGCCAAGGGAGCTTTCACGGGCGCCATCAAATCCAAGATCGGAAAATTTGAACTAGCCCATGGAGGAACCATCTTTTTAGACGAAATAGGAGACATGAACCTCCTGCTTCAAGGCAAGTTGCTACGTGTTTTGCAAGAGATGGAGTTTGAGCGTGTTGGGGGCAATCAGACCATTAAAGTGGACGTCCGGGTCATTGCGGCCACAAACCGGAACCTTCGGGATTTAATCCGCCAGGGCAAATTTCGGGAAGACCTTTATTATCGCCTGAATGTTGTTGAACTTACCATCCCTCCGCTAAGAGTTCACAAGGAAGACCTTCCGGCACTGGTAAACAACTTAATCATTAAACTTAATAGAAAACTGGGTAAAAAAGTCAAGGGCCTTTCTAAAGATGCAGAAGAAGTGCTCTTCAGTTATGACTGGCCCGGCAATGTCCGTGAGCTTCAAAACGTTATTGAGCGCGTGATGGTAACCGTTGATGAAGAAGTTTTGGTCAAAAAAAACCTGATTCAGCATGTTAACCAGCCTCGGATTCTACCAGAGCGAGATGTAGATATAATGCCCATCGATCAGATGGAGGAAATATTGATTCGTAAGGCCGTGGCCAAATACGGTAACACAGTCGAAGGTAAAAGGCGCGCTTCCCAGGCCCTAAATATTTCACTGGCAACACTTTATAATAAATTGAAAAAAATAAAACCTTCAAATATTAAAATTTAGAAATGATTACTAAGATTAAGAAATACCGCTTGTCTCAAGGGATAGGCCCCTCTCAATTCTACAAATTAGAATCTTTTTTTTTACAATAGCATTTTTATACACCCTGACAAAACTTGAAAAGTATTGCCAATATTCTCGAATTAAGCAATGGATACAAGGTTTTCGGGGTCTCGCGACACATGCGTTTATGGTGAAGTGACAAGATCGGTATCATGGTACGGATCTTGCTTTTTATATTTTGGGGAACAGAATAGCAACCATACAGCAAAGGGGGGAACTACAATAAAAACCATTAACACCAGTGTGATTACAGAAGCTGTGATGAAAATGTGTCAGGAAGCTAATTTTTATCTGGGCAATGATGTGTTAGAAGCCTTCAAAAAGGGTTATGAGTCGGAAGTATCACTCACAGGAAAGGAAATTCTTCAAATCCTGATGAAAAACGCTGAAATTGCCCGGGAAGAGCAGGTTCCAATGTGCCAGGACACAGGCTTCGCCGTTGTTTTTGTAGAACTGGGTCAGGATGTAAGGATCGAAGGTGGTGATTTCTACGAAGCCATCAACGAGGGCGTAAGGAGAGGCTACACCGAGGGTTACCTGAGAAAATCGATCGTTAGCCATCCACTGGAGCGTAAGAATACCGGAGATAACACGCCGGCGGTTATTCACACCAAAATCGTGCCCGGGGAAAACCTGCGCATTATCGTAGCACCCAAGGGCGGCGGCTCTGAGAACATGAGTGCAATCAAAATGCTTAAACCTGCAGATGGTGTTGAAGGCGTCAAGAAATTCGTCATCGATACGGTAAAATCAGCAGGCCCCAATCCCTGCCCTCCAATAGTGGTAGGCGTGGGCATCGGCGGAACTTATGAAAAGGCCGCTCTACTATCCAAAGAAGCTTTGCTAAGGGAACTAGGAGAAAAGAGCAAGTATCCGGATATTGCAGAACTAGAAGAATTTCTTATGAAAGAAATAAATAAATCCGGAATCGGGCCGCAGGGTCTCGGTGGAAAAACTACGGCGCTCGCAGTGCATGTTGAAATTTACGGCGCCCATATTGCCAGCCTTCCTGTGGCGGTTAACCTGAACTGCCACGCGGCCAGGCACAAAGAAGTGCTACTGTAAGATAATTAATTAACCCCGATATATTTGCTTGAAAAATAAGGGGAGGTGAAACGATTGACCCAGATAAGGCTTACTACCCCGCTAACCGATGAAATGGTGGAAAAACTAAGAATCGGGCAGCAAGTTTTTTTAAATGGTATTCTCTATACAGGACGCGACGCAGCCCACAAAAGGCTGGTAGACCTCATTAAACAGGGAAAAGAACTGCCTTTTGACCCGAAAGGGCAGGTTATTTATTATGTTGGGCCGTCTCCGGCAAAGCCGGGCAAAGTCATCGGTTCTTGTGGACCAACAACCAGTTACCGGATGGATCCCTACGCTCCGGAGCTTTACGCACTGGGACTTAAAGCTTCCATTGGAAAAGGGAAAAGGTCACCGGAAGTAATCAAAGCTTTAAAACAATATAAGGGTGTCTATTTCGCAGCCATCGGTGGAGCTGCTGCTCTTATTGCCAGGAGTATTAAGACAGCGAAAGTTATTGCTTATCCTGATTTAGGAGCGGAAGCCATCCACGAACTGGTTGTGGAAAATTTCCCGGTTGTAGTCGTAAATGATACCCTGGGCGGAGATCTTTATGAAGAGGGTATCAAGATTTATTCGGTTAAATAAAATATTTTTGAGGACTTGACCTTGTTCAAAAATAAGCCGGCAGAAATAAATTGCAGCGATACAAATTCCCGGATAGGGATTTTGCCCGACCAGTAAGGATTAACAGGTTGGGCTAGGCTCTTTTGAAAAGCTAATTAAACCATGATAACCTGACTACGATTTACTTTCGAATCATTAAGATCTAAAAAATTAAAGCCGCCCCTTGGATGAAGTAAGTCTTTAATTATTATGCTATGAGTATCTGCCGGCGATTGCTTTGCGAAGGGAGCGACAGAAGGGGGGAATCTAAAAAGGCGTAGATAAACTGGAACCGAAGGAAGAAGTTGTTATGTTAGAAGATTAGAAAGACAATCTTTTTACTTAAGATTTCTTGCCAAGGTGTTGTGTGTGGGTTGGTTCGGGTTTTGAAGCAGGAATGAGAGTCAACAATCGGGATTTAATTGTTAATTCATTAAAATAGATTTGTAATCGTTTTTACTTACAGCGTTAATTAACCAGAGGGGAGAGATTTAGCCAGTGAAAATGTTCGAGTATATGGGTAAAGAGCTTTTCGCCAAGTTCGGCCTTCCGGTTCCGAAGGGCAGAATGATTACGAACCCGAATGATGCGGGTGCTGTTGCGGCGGAAATTGGAAAGCCCGTAGTAATTAAATCACAGGTATTATCAGGCAAGAGAGGTAAAGCCGGGGGAATTAAGTTCGCGGACACGCCTGAACAAGCCACAGCAGCAGCGAATGAAATATTCGGGATGACCATCCAGGGGCTTCCCGTAAATATTTTATTGGTTGAAGAGAAATTAAAAATTGATAAAGAGCTTTATATGTCCATTACTATCGACGGTGCTGCGAAGATGCCTGTGCTTATCGCTTCTGCTCACGGCGGCATGGATATTGAAGAAGTAGCAGAGGAATTCATTATTAAAAGACACATCGACCCGGCTCTTGGTATGCAGCCATATATTGCCCGTGATGTAGTCAGAAGGATGGGAACACCTTTAAGCAGCCCCCACGGCAAGCAACTGGTCAAGATTATCCAGACGCTTTACAAGATATTTATCCAGAATGATGCCGAACTGGTCGAAATAAACCCGCTGGTATTCAGTGATGATAAGGTTATTGCTGCTGACTCCAAAGTCACCATAGACGACGATGCCCTCTTCCGTCAGAAAAATTTGCCGTACGTTGAAGAGCGTTCTGCTACAGAAAAAGCCGCCCACGACCTGGGGCTTTCCTTTGTCGACCTGGATGGCAATATTGCCGTTATGGCGAACGGTGCCGGTATTACTATGGGAACACTAGATACTATTCAGTATTACGGTGGCTCTGCCGCCAACTTCCTGGACTGCGGCGGCGGAACGGGCCGGGAAGCTACTGCCAAAGCTCTGGAACTGCTTATTGCCAAGAAACCCAAATCTATGATCATCAATATTTTCGGCGGGATTACCCGTTGCGATCAAGTTGCTCTCGCAGTAAAAGATATTAAGGAATCCGTTGGTTTTGAATGCCCCTTGGTAATCCGACTTGTCGGCACAAACCAGGATGAAGGCCGGGAAATTCTCGCTTCAATCGGTGTTGAAGCATTTGACTTTATGGCGGAAGCTGCCGAAAGAGCGGTCCAACTGGCTGCCAAGGGCTAGGTAGAATCTTTCGCTACATTTGCTTGTAAACAAATAACGTGGTTTATGAAAAGCTTTGACAAGGAGGAGTTGTTAAATTGGCTATTATCATTGATGAGAATACCAACGTGCTTGTCCAGGGCGCAACTGGCAACCAGGGCGTATTTCATACCAAGCAGATGCTTGCCTACGGCACCAAGATTGTTGCCGGCGTTACACCCGGCAAAGGCGGAGCTACGGTGGAAGGCGTCCCTATTTTTGACAGTGTAGCTGCAGCCTGCGAAAGCCAAAAGATTGACGCATCCGTTTTATTCATTCCTGCGCCTTTCACCAAAGACGCCGTCTTTGAGGCTGTTGATGCCGGTATTGGCGTGGTCGTAGTGGTTACCGAAGGCGTTCCGGTTCATGACGAAATACAAATGGTATCTTACGCCAATCGCAAAGGTACGATTGTACTTGGTCCAAACACGTTCGGGATCGTCTCATCAGGCAGGTGCAAGATGGGGATTCCCCCCAACAAGTACTTCGTGGAAGGCCCAATTGGCGTTGTCGCCCGCTCCGGAACCTTAACCTATGAAATCGTCGGCAACCTCACCGCCAATGGACTTGGCCAGAGCACTGTAGTGGGCATGGGCGGCGACCGGGTGGTAGGAACGACCTTTATCGATGTCCTGAAGATGTTTGAAAAGGATCCCTTAACCAAGGCTGTTGTGCTAATTGGTGAAATCGGTGGCAACGCTGAGGAAACAGCTTCAGAATATATCAAAACAATGAGCAAGCCGGTTGTCGGCTACATCGCGGGTAAGAGCGCGCCTCCCGGCAAGCGGATGGGACATGCCGGCGCCATCATTGAGCGGGGTAAGGGTACCTTCCAGGGCAAGGTGGAAGCTCTAACAGCAGCCGGAGCCAAAGTGGCTACGCTACCTTTTGAAGTGCCGGGATTGATTAAAGAAATGCTCGGTATGAAATAGTTCAACGGAAGGAGGAGGTATATTTGTTTAGTAAAGATCAACTGGACAAAATCGCTGCAAAGAGAGAGAACTGGACAGCGAAATTGGAAGCAACCAAAAAGAAGCGTCCGGAAAGGCAGCCCCAATTCTCAACCGATTCCGGGGTGGACGTCAAAGCAGTTTATACTCCGCTTGATCTAGTCGACATGGACTATGAGCGCGACCTGGGACTGCCCGGGGAATATCCCTACACCCGGGGTGTACAGCCCAACCTGTACCGCGGTCGCCTCTGGACCATGCGCCAGTATGCAGGGTTCGGCTCTGCGGAAGAAACCAACCAGCGTTTCCGCTACCTGCTGGAGCAGGGTCAGACAGGCCTGAGCTGCGCTTTCGACCTACCTACCCAAATTGGTTATGACTCCGACCACCCGCTGGCAAAAGGCGAAGTCGGCAAAGTGGGTGTGGCTATCGATTCTTTGGCGGATATGGAAACTCTCTTTGACCAGATCCCGCTGGGCAAAGTCAGCACATCTATGACCATCAACGCCCCTGCAGGCGTGCTTCTGGCCATGTATATCGCATGTGCGGAAAAACAGGGATTTACTAAATCTCAAATCAACGGTACCATTCAAAACGACGTGATCAAGGAATATATTTGCCGGGGTACTTATATCCTGCCGCCGGAGCCTTCGATGCGGCTGATATCCGACATCTTTGAGTTCTGCTCCAAGGAAATACCCCAATGGAACACCATCAGCATCAGCGGCTACCACATCCGTGAGGCTGGCTCCACGGCGGCCCAGGAGATTGCCTTCACCCTGGCCGACGGTATCGCCTATGTTGACGCTGCAATAAAAGCCGGCTTAGATGTAGATGCTTTCGGACCTCGCTTGTCGTTCTTCTTTAACGCTCACCTGAACTTCCTTGAGGAAGTAGCGAAGTTTAGAGCAGCCCGTCGTGTCTGGGCAAAAGTTATGAGAGAGCGTTTTGGCGCCAAAAACCCGCGTTCCTGGACTCTGCGCTTCCATACTCAGACAGCCGGCGTCAGCCTGACTGCCCAACAGCCCATGGTAAACATCATGCGGACTGCCTTTGAGGCTCTCTCCGCTGTGCTGGGCGGCACCCAGTCCCTGCACACCAACTCCTACGATGAAGCTCTGGCGCTTCCCTGCGACGAGTCAGTCATGATCGCGCTACGCACCCAGCAGGTAATCGGTTACGAGATCGGCGTCTGCGATATGGTTGACCCGTTTGGCGGATCATACTACGTTGAAGCCCTGACCAACGCGCTTGAGGAAAAAGCATGGGAATACATTGGAAATATCGATGCCCTAGGCGGTGCTGTAAAAGCCATTGAGTACATGCAGAAAGAAATCCACAACTCTGCCTACAAGTACCAGCTGGCTATCGATAATAAGAAGAAAACAGTTATTGGCGTAAACAGCTTCATCATGGAAGATGAAGAGAAACCAAAAGGTCTGTTGAAAGTGGATCTTTCGGTTGGCGATCGCCAGGTAGCCAAACTTGCGAAGGTAAAAGCAAAGAGAGACCCCGCCAAGGTTGAATCCCTGCTGCAAGCTATACGGGAAGCAGCGCAGAGCGACGCCAACCTGATCCCTGTCTTTATCGATGCGGTTCGGGAATACGTAACTCTTGGCGAGATTTGCGACGTCTTGAGAGACGTTTTTGGTGAATACAAACAGCAAATCGTATTCTAGGAGAGGAGGAAAGTTGATGAGCGAAAAACTTATCCGCGTTCTAGTCGCAAAACCAGGTCTTGACGGTCACGACAGGGGCGCCAAGGTGATTGCCCAAGCATTACGTGACGCCGGCATGGAAGTTGTATACACCGGGTTGAGGCAAACCCCTGAACAAATTGTATCGGCAGCGGTGCAGGAAGATGTTAATGTGGTTGGTATGAGTATTCTTTCCGGGGCACACGGAACTTTGTTCCCCGAGGTTGTAAACCTTCTTAAGGAAAAAGGAGCAGGCGATATCCTAGTAGTTGGAGGCGGAATCATTCCGGATGAAGACATTCCGGCATTAAAAGATGCTGGTATCGCCGAAGTTTTTGGACCAGGAACCCCCCTGGCAGAGGTTGTGAAATACATTCAGGAAAATGTGAAAAACTAATTGAATTAGCGTTGTAAAATGCAAATGCGGGCGGGCCGGCAACTGCCGGAACCCCCGCCCGCCGCGATTGGAAGTGATATGTGCCTGCTATTTCGGATATCAATAAATTGGAGGTATACCTCATGATTAAAAAGGTTGACCATATCGGAATAGCTGTAAAGGATCTTGCAGCAACATTAAAGCTGTATGAAGGGATGCTGGGACTGAAGGCTGTTGAAACAGAGGTTGTGGAAGAACAAAAGGTTAAAGTAGCCTTTTTACCCACAGGCGATAGTGAAGTTGAGCTGCTGGAATCAACATCACCCGACGGACCCATCGCCAAGTACATTGCAAAGAACGGCGAGGGGATCCAGCATTTAGCTTTCAGGGTCGAAAACCTGGAGCAGAGATTGGCGGAGCTGAAAGAAAAAGGCGTCCGTTTGATTGATGAGAAGCCCCGGCACGGAGCGGGTGGTGCGAGAATAGCTTTTTTACATCCGAAATCCACCTTTGGCGTCCTTATCGAACTGTGTGAGCGCGACTAGATTGGAGGTAATCACATGAGTATGCAGGAGAAGCTGGACCTACTCAGTAAGTTAAGGCAACAGGTCGAAGCTGGCGGCGGCCAGAAAAGAATAGACAAACAACATGCAGGTGGTAAGAAAACAAGCAGGGAGCGGATTAGCGAGCTTTTCGATCCGGACTCCTTCAGGGAAATTGATGTCTTTGCTTCAACACTAGATGATTTCAATAAAGTAAACGGCGAGGGTGTAACATGCGGCTACGGCACCGTCGGCGGACGCAGGGTTTATATCTTTTCACAGGACTTTACCGTTGTCGGCGGCTCCCTGGGACGTATCCATGCCGCTAAAATCTGTAAAGTTCTCGATATGGCCTTGAAGGTCGGAGCCCCTGTGGTAGGTATTTGTGACTCGGGCGGCGCTCGGATTCAAGAAGGTGTAGATGCCCTTGACGGATACGGCCAGATCTTTTTCCGCAACACCATTGCATCCGGAGTGATCCCGCAGATTTCCGTGATCATGGGTCCCTGCGCTGGTGGCGCGGTTTATTCCCCGGCGCTGACCGACTTCATCATGATGGTAGCGAATACAAGCCAGATGTTTATTACCGGACCGCTGGTAATTAAAGCAACTACTGGTGAAGATGTCAGTATGGAGGCCCTTGGCGGCGCGGCAACGCATAACCAGGTCAGTGGTGTAGCACACTTTCTAGCTAATAACGAAGAAGAGTGTATTGCCCAGATTAAAGCGTTGCTTAGCTACCTACCCTCAAACAACCTTGAAGATCCACCTACATTTACTCCTGCTGAGCCTTCCCTTGACAAAGAGACTCTGTTGACCGTTGTACCTGCCGATGCAAACAAAGGATATGATGTTCGTAACGTCATTAACGCTATCGTCGATGCTGGATCCTTCTTTGAGGTTCACCAGTATTACGCCACAAACGGTGTCGTTGGCTTTGGACGGGTCAACGGCCAGGCAATCGGTATTATTGCCAACCAGCCAAGGATCCTGGCAGGATGTCTGGACATTAACGTTTCCGACAAGATTGCCCGCCATATCCGTTTCTGCGACTGCTTCAACATTCCCATCCTGACCTTTATGGATGTACCTGGCTTCCTGCCTGGTGTACAGCAGGAGTACGGTGGAATTATCCGCCATGGCGCCAAAATGCTTTATGCTTATTCTGAGGCTACAACGCCCAAAATCACGATCATTACCCGTAAAGCTTACGGTGGAGCGTATCTGGCTATGTGCGCAAGCGCTTTGAGAGCTGATGAAACCTATGCCTGGCCGACTGCTGAAATTGCCGTTATGGGCCCGGAAGGCGCCGTTAACGTTATTAATCGTAAGGAAATTGCAGAAGCAGCGAACCCCATAGAAGAGCGTAAGAGACTGGTACAAGAATACCGCGACCGCTTTGCCAATCCTTATATCGCCAGCGCTAGAGGATTTATCCAGGATGTTATTGATCCGCGGGACACCCGGGATAAAGTAATCAACGCTCTTAATAACTTGTCCAATAAACGCGAGAGCAGGCCCAGGAAGAAACACGGCAATATCCCCTGCTAGTGCCAAGTATGGGCAAGGAGGAGGAAAAGTAAATGTCGGTAACAAGTTCAAAAATTAAACCCGAAGTGCTGGCCGCTATCTCAGTTGCCTTGGCTCTTTACGGTTATTCTAATGATAAGGGCTACCAGGCAACCAAGATCAGCAAAAGCAAAAATCTTTGGAGTAAGGCGGGCATTACTGAATTAATGCTTGGTCGTGATCTAAACAGGGATTTTATCTAGTAAATTGCAACAAGTACAGGCCTACCATTAGGAGGGAAACTGCATGCAAAAGTTTAAAATTAAGGTTAACGGCGAAGTTTACGAGGTAGAGGTTGAGCAAATTGGTGGAGCTCCGGCAGCAGCTCCGGCGGCGACTCCGCCCCCTGCACCGGTTGCAGCCCCACCCCCAACCCCCGCACCAGCGGCAGCACCCGTAGCCGCTCCGAAACCGGCCGCAGCCCCAAAACCAGCAGGTGGCGGCGGTGGCGGTGGAGCATTATGCGCTCCGATGCCCGGTACGGTACTTGAGGTTAAGGTTAATGTGGGCGATGCCGTAAAAGTAGGTCAGGTCCTACTAATTCTTGAAGCGATGAAGATGGAAAACGAGCTTGCTGCAGATAAAGACGGCACCGTCAAGGAAATAAAAGTGGATAAGGGTCAGGCAGTCAATGGTGGAGATACGCTTATTGTTATCGGCTAATTATCAAACAGGGTGGAGGCGTGATTTTAGCGCCTCCACCTCCAAGAACTCTTATACTAACCAGTTGGGAGGGGATAGAAAATATGATTAAAAGGAAAAAGATCACTGTTGTAGGCGCGGGTAACGTGGGCGCTACAGCTGCACACTGGTGTGCAGCTAGAGAACTGGGTGATGTCGTTCTAGTTGACGTAATTGAAGGGGTTCCCCAGGGTAAAGCTCTCGACCTGATGCAAGCTGCCCCTGTGATGAAATATGACAGCATCATTACCGGAACCAATAACTATGAGGACACCGCAGATTCAGACGTGGTCATTATTACCGCCGGTATTGCCCGTAAGCCAGGAATGAGCCGGGATGACCTCCTGAATATCAACTATAAGATTGTTGGCTCGGTTGCAGAAAGTATTGCCCGTTATTCACCGAACTGCACAATTATCGTCGTATCCAACCCGCTTGACGTTATGGCCTATACCGCCTATAAAGCCAGCGGATTCCCGGCCAACCGCGTCTTTGGTCAGGCCGGCGTGCTTGACTCCGCACGTTTCCGTACCTTCCTGGCCCTGGAACTGGGCATCTCCTTTGATGATGTTAGCGCCATGGTACTCGGTGGACACGGAGACACAATGGTACCGGTACTAAGTCATGCTTTCGCGGGATGCATTCCGATTACAAAATTAATTCCAGCCGAACGTCTTGCTGAAATCGTTAAGAGAACCGCCAACGGCGGGGCTGAGATCGTGAACTTCCTGAAGACCGGTAGCGCTTTCTATGCTCCTTCGGCTTCCGCCGTGCAAATGGCTGAAGCGGTTCTTAAAGACAAAAAGCGGATACTGCCCGTGGCGGCATATCTTAACGGCGAATACGGCGCCAAAGACATTTACACCGGCGTGCCTTGCATTATCGGTGGCGATGGGGTTGAAAAAGTGCTTGAGATCACACTAACACCAGAAGAAAAAGCCGCCTTGGATAAGTCCATCCAGGCCGTTCGCGACCTGATGAAGGTAGTTGGGCTGTAGAACCTTACTACGTCCGGCCAGCAAGAAAAGGGGAGGATAATAAGATGGCAAAAGGTTCAAAAGCTGTATTGATTACGGATACTACTTTCCGGGATGCCCACCAGTCCTTATTGGCTACCCGGATGAAAACCGAGCATATGATCCCGATTGCGGAAAAGCACGATGAAATTGGCTTCTATTCAATGGAAATGTGGGGCGGCGCAACTTTTGACACCTGCATGCGCTTTTGCGGCGACGACCCCTGGGAGCGTCTGAGAGTGATCAGGCGTCACCTGAAAAAAACAAAGACCCAAATGCTACTTAGGGGGCAAAATATTGTTGGTTACCGGAACTATGCTGACGATGTCCTAATTGAATTCATCAAAAAAGCCGTTTTTAACGGCATGGATATATTCCGTTGCTTTGATGCTTTAAACGATTACCGTAACCTGGAAGTAGCAATTAAGACTGTCATCGATGAAGGGGCGCACGCCCAAGGCACGATTTGCTACGCTATTAGCCCGGTTCATACGATTGAGCACTACGTTGCAAAGGCCAAGGAACTTGAAAGTATGGGCGTCCATACCATTGCCATCAAGGATATGGCCGGCATAATTGCTCCATACATCACTCATGATATTGTCAAAGGTATGAGGGATGCAGGGATCACGCTTCCCATCCAGATCCACTGCCACTATACCAGCGGTATGGGCTCCATGGCTTACATGAAAGGAATTGAAGCAGGAGCTAATATCATTGACTGTGCAATATCCCCAATGTCAGTGCAGACTTCGCAACCATCAATTGAGGTTATGTGCTCAGCCTTTGCAGGAACCGAATATGATACTGGTTTGGATCTTGAACCCATGATTGAACTTGCCAATTACTGGAAGGATGTCCGCCCGCTTTACTCAGGGTTCGACTTGGCCCAGAAATACCCGGATGCCGGTATCCTTGTTTCTCAGGTTCCCGGCGGCATGATGTCCAACTTCCTCTCCCAGCTACAGCAGGCCAACGCTTTGCACCGCCTGCCCGAAGTGCTGGAGGAAATGCCGAGAGTACAGGAAGACTTTGGTTGGCCCCCGTTGGTTACCCCGTCCAGCCAGATCGTGGGTTCCCAGGCCGTCTTGAACGTCCTGATGGGCCGCTACAAAATGTGCACCAACGAAGTGAAACAATATATGCGCGGTTATTACGGTCGGCCTCCCGCCCCGATTAACGAAGAGGCCCGCAAAATGATCATCAAGGACGAACAGCCGATTACCGCTCGCCCAGCTGACATGCTGGAGCCGGAACTGCCGAAGGCCAAGGAAATGATCGCCCATGTCATGGAGAAGGATGAGGACATCATCTCCTGCGCTATTTATCCGCAGGTAGCACCCAAGTTCTTGGAAGAGAGAATGGCCAAAAAACTCAAGATCGACGTCGAACTCGCAAAACAAAGCAGCGAATTTTATCCTGTATAAATCGATACCATTAATTCCCCGGGACGGAGGGTAAGCCGCCGTCCCGGGGACTCAAACTTATTGTCAAACTCCAGGAAAGCGAGATGTGCTTTAAAGATAAATACTCAACTTTAAAAGGGGGTTTGTTCATTTAATGGCCAAGTGTATGAAAACAATGGACGGAACGAAAGCAGCAGCGTATGCGTCCTATGCTTTTACAGATTGTGCATGTATTTTCCCCATCACCCCGTCCTCTCCCATGGCTGAATATGTGGATGAATGGGCTGCTCAGGGTAAAAAGAACATTTTCGGCCAAACTGTAAGGGTTGTGGAGATGCAATCTGAGGCAGGGGCCGCCGCCGCCCTGCACGGCTCACTTGCAGCAGGAACACTGGGCACCACTTATACGGCATCCCAGGGCTTAATGCTGATGATTCCGAACATGTACAAAATTTCTGGCGAGTTGATGCCGGGCGTTATCCACGTAACTGCCCGGGCTCTTTCCACGCATGCATTGAGCATTTTCGGAGACCACTCCGACGTGATGACCTGCCGTATGACTGGTTTTGCCATGTTGGCTTCCAGCAGCGTACAGGAAGTTATGGATCTCGGCGGTATCGCCCACTTGGCGGCCATTAAGTCCAGGGTGCCCTTCATGCACTTTTATGATGGATTCAGGACCTCTCACGAGCAGCAAAAAATCGAGGTCATTGATTATGAAGATTATGCCAGGCTGGTCGACTGGGATCAAATCAAGGCCTTCCGGAACAGGGGTATGAACCCTGAACACCCGGTAATCAGGGGAACAGCCCAGAACCCGGATATTTACTTCCAAGCAAGAGAAGCATGCAACCCGTTTTATGATGCAGTTCCCGATGTCGTAAATGATTACATGAAAGAGATCAGCAGCATTACCGGCAGAACATACAAGCCCTTTGTTTACTATGGTGCGGAAGATGCGGAAGACATCATTATCGCCATGGGCTCTTCTTGCGATACGATCGAAGAAACAGTAGACTACATGCTATCCAGAGGAGAAAAAGTCGGCCTCATTAAAGTTCACCTGTATAGGCCTTTCTCCAGCAAGTACTTCTTCGATGTTTTCCCCAAAACGGTGAAGAGGATTGCCGTACTTGACCGAACTAAAGAACCCGGCGCCCTCGGCGAGCCTTTGCTCGGAGACGTCAAATCAATGTTCTATGATTGTGAAGCGAAACCGCTTATCATCGGCGGACGTTACGGCCTCGGCTCCAAGGAACTTATACCCGCTGACATTAAAGCTGTATTTAAAAACTTGAAAGCTGACCAGCCTAAGGAAAGATTTGTTATCGGCATTGTAGACGATGTCACAAACCTTTCCCTGCCGCGGGAAGAAGAAATTGATGCCACGCCGGAAGGGACCATTCAGTGCAAATTCTACGGTCTTGGTTCCGACGGTACGGTCGGCGCCAATAAGCAGGCTGTCGAAATTATCGGCGACGGCACGGATATGTACGCGCAGGCCTATTTTGCCTATGACTCCAAAAAATCAGGAGGCTTTACTGTTTCCCACCTGCGCTTTGGTAAAAAGCCGATTAAATCCCCGTACTTGATTACCAGCGCTGACTTGGTATCCTGCAGCAACCAATCCTATGTACAAACCTTAGACATGTTGTCGGGCCTGAAGAAAGGTGGCATCTTCCTTCTAAACTGTGTCTGGAAGCCTGAAGAACTGGATGAGAAACTTCCGGCCTCCATGAAGAATATCATTGCCAAAAACAACATTCAATTCTACACAATTAACGCTGTTGAAATGGCAAGAAATTTAGGTCTGGGCAACCGCTACAACATGATTATGCAGTCCGCTTTCTTTAAGTTGTCCAACGTTATTCCTCTGGAAGACGCTGTTGAAGAATTGAAACGGACAATTAAGAAGACGTACGGCAGAAAAGGCGATGCCATTGTCAACATGAACTGCGCTTCGGTTGATAAAGGAATCGAGTCCCTTGTGAAGATTGACGTGCCGGCTGCTTGGGCTGATGCAGTAGACGAAGCGGAAGCGGTAAAAGACGTGCCTGAATTCGTTACAAAGGTTCAACAGCCTATGGGCAGATTAGAGGGTGACAAACTACCGGTCAGCACCTTTAAGGGTGCAGAAGACGGGACCTTCCCAGTGGGCACTTCCAGGTTTGAAAAGCGCGGCGTTGCCGACTTCGTGCCTATGTGGATTAAGGAGAACTGCATCCAGTGCAACCAGTGCTCATACGTTTGCTCCCACGCTGCCATCCGGCCGGTCCTCTTAGATGAAGAAGAAGCCAAAAACGCCCCGGCCTCCTTTGAAACTATGAAAGCTGTGGGCAAACAGCTTGCGGGTCTGACCTACCGTATGCAGGTTGGCGTTATGGACTGCTTGGGATGCGGAGTTTGCGCCAATGTCTGTCCGTCCAAGGAAAAGGCTCTTGTCATGAAGCCCTTTGGCACACAAACAGTAGAGGCTGAAAACTGGGATTACTCAATGAAAGTTAGCATCAAAGATAATCTATGGAATAAGTTCAGTGTTAAAGGCAGTCAGTTTGCCCAGCCGATGCTTGAATTCTCAGGTGCCTGCGGCGGATGTGTTGAAACTGCTTACGCCAAACTGGTTACCCAGTTATTTGGTGAGAGAATGATCGTCGCCAATGCCACAGGTTGCTCATCAATCTGGGGCGGCAGCGCACCTTCGATGCCGTACTGCACCAACGCGGAAGGAAAAGGTCCGGCCTGGACCAGCGGATTATTTGAGGACAATGCTGAATACGGATTTGGTGTATTTGTTGGAATCAAACAAATGAGGGAAAGGATAGCAGACCTGATGAAGGAAGCGCTATCCCTCGATATCGCTCCGGCTTTAAAAGAAGCCTTCCAGGAATGGTTGGATGGCATGAACGATGCTGACGCTTCCAAAGCAGCTGCGGATAAAATCGTACCTCTACTGGAAGGATCGGATAATCCAGTCTTGAAAGAGATTTACGAGAAAAAAGACCAACTGGTTAAGAAATCCATCTGGATCCTGGGTGGAGACGGCTGGGCCTATGATATCGGTTACGGCGGCCTGGACCACGTGCTTGCCTCCAACGAAGATGTAAACGTGCTGGTGTTTGACACCGAGGTTTACTCCAACACTGGCGGTCAGGCTTCCAAGTCCACACCAACCGCAGCGATCGCCAAGTTTGCCGCAGCCGGCAAACGGACCAAGAAAAAAGACCTTGGCGCGATGGCTATGACCTACGGTTATGTTTACGTAGCGCAAATCGGGATAGGTGCTGACATGGCTCAAACTCTGAAAGCCATTGCCGAAGCTGAGGCATATAAGGGTCCGTCCCTGATTATTGCATACTCCCCCTGCATTAACCACGGCTTAAAGGGCGGCATGCAAAATAGCCAGGCTGAAATTAAAAAGGCCGTTAATGCCGGATACTGGCAGCTGTACAGGTTTAACCCGGAGCTCAAGGAAAAAGGTAAGAATCCGTTTACTCTTGATTCTAAAGAACCTAACTTTGGCTCCTTTAAAGACTATCTTATGAGCGAGGTTCGCTACGCCTCACTGAAACAACTATTCCCGGCTGAAGCAACAGATTTGTTTGCTAAGACTGAACAGGATGCCAAGGAAAGATATGAATTCTATAAGAGCCTGGCAGAAGTATAAGCAACAAAGTAAATGCCAATACCGGAGGACATATGTCCTCCGGTATTATTTTTAGATCTAGTATTTACATTAAATACTAGGTCATTCTATCTATTCTAACGCTCTTAATAAGTTTAATTATTTTCCCTTGAGGAAAAAATATAAAATATATGTAACATTCGTTGCAGTATTATCTATCTAACCAGTAAGGAGGTTTGAAGCAGCTATAAGATAACTATATATAACTATATATAACTATATATAAGGCATAAAAACCATTGACACCAAACACTCATTCGATTACAATAATAGCAGGAGATGG
>ENA-UOOH01000109-UOOH01000109.1-fermentation-metagenome-genome-assembly--contig:-NODE-109-length-96052-cov-18.667417_pt1 | contig 96052 bp, 75 predicted proteins | sample MGYA00245778_ERZ724025 | MGnify/ENA primary metagenome ERZ724025 (study PRJEB28704, sample SAMN03018313) | fermentation metagenome | biome: anthropogenic terrestrial biome; feature: soil; material... | reverse complement strand
AAAAGAAAGTTGCATCATGCTATAAATAAACAAGATAACCGTAACAATGCTACATCCCATCAATAACGATGATCGCGATCACGACCAGGAGTTCAATCAAGGTGAAATTACGGATTAATCGATGTTTCATTTTTTTCCTCCGTTTCCGACGGTTGTATTTCCAATATGCAGAGTTGACGGGACAAACACCACATCGCCCATGACCGGGCGGCCGATGTGCTCGACCAGCCAGGTCAGGCACCGGTGTGCGCAGGCGCGGCGCGGCAGGACGATCCGGGTAATGTCGTCGCACCCCTCGATTTCATCGTAGCCGACGATCATGGCCTGTTCCGGAATCCGGATGCCGTCGCGCCGCATACAGGACGCCAGGATGACGCCTTCGTTGCTGCCGGTACAGACATAGCCGTCCAGCAGGCGTCGCATTTTCAACAGTTCATCGATCTGGCTGACCGCGCTGAAGAACTGGCTTTCGCCTTTCAGTTCCCAGAAAAAATCCGGTTCGACCGGCAAACCGGCGTCGCGCATGGCGTTGATATAACCGAGCAGTTTTTTCGGGATATTGGGGCCGCTCGGGAACAGATTGCGGACGACCAGCCCGATCTTTTTGCAATTGTTCTCGATCAGGTGGCGGGTCGCCCTGTAGATCGTATCGGCGGAATCGTTGGTTGCAACGTTGAACGGCATGAAGCTGCTGTTGAAATAGGTAATCACCGGTACCCGGCAGGAGAACAGCAGGTCCGCAATTTTCTTCCACGAGGCAAACTGCACGACGATGCCGTCGCAACCCGGCAGTTTCCGTTCAAACTGTTCGCGGGCGGCGGAAGCATTGTCCGTCCCGATTTCGATGAAATCAAGCTGGATGCCGAGTTCCGCCTGTTTTTCCTTCAGTGCATCGAAAAATTCGTTGCGGTAAAACGAATGCGAGCGCTCGTTGTCGTCCGCCTTTTCCGACAGCACCAGAAAATGAACCTGCGACAAATCCGGGCAAAGAACCATCGCCCCGACCCCTTGCCGGATCTCTGCGAACCCCGCTTCCGCAAGCTCATGGTAAATCCGGTTGACGGTCTGGTAATGCACCCCGCAGAGCCGGGACAGCGTCCGGGCCCCGGGCAAACGGGCGCCGGGCGGCAATTCACCACTCAGGATCATGCGCCGCAGGCGTTCCCGCAATTCGGGGGCGGTGTTTGCATCTTCAAATAGTTTCATATCGTCCTGTTTTCAAATGCTTTTCATACTGATTATAAAGGTTGAACAGAGTTTTTGCAATATTGGGGAATTGAAATTCAATGGTTTTCTTCGCGTTTTCCATGAAAACTGATAGTATTGAAAAGAAAATGATATATCACCGCGTTCCTTCAGCCGGGATTGGCGGGGAATCGGGGAAAGGATGACCCGGCAAGACTTCCGCTGTCCATGCCGCATGACCTCCGTTTGTATCTTTTTGTATTTTTTAATGACGGGGGTATTGACTTTTTTCTGTGTCCGATGTATTATATTGTTGTGGTTACAAAAAGATACAAGGAGCTTTCAGAATGACTCTCGCGACTCAGCCGACCAAGCGCCAGCTGGTCATTGACGAAATCGTTAAAAATATCCGCAAAGGGATTCTCGAACCCGGAGAACGCCTGTTGACCGTCCGGGAAATGTCCGCCCGTTTCAATGTCAGCTTGTCGGTCATCCAGAACGCGATGCGGGAACTGACGAACAACGGGTTCGTCGAGTGCCGCGGCGCCAGCGGATTCTATGTCTGCGAAAACAGCAGTACCGCCGCGCGGGAGAAAAATACGCCGAAGCCGACGGCCGGCCCGGATGGGCGGATTTATCTGTCGGTACAGCACCATTCGGACATGATGTGGCGTTATACCTATGAGAAATATGAAAAGATCCGCGAGGAACAGTTGGATCACCTCCTGGCGCTGTCCGGGAGATACCCCCGGCTGGTGTTTTGTTTCGAACAGGCCGAGATCGCCCGGCGCTATCTGGCCGCCCGCCCGGAAATGGCCGGCAAAGTCAAGGAGCTGGTCGCTCAGAGACGGCTTGAGCTGTTCGGGGGCGTCTGCATCCCGGACCTCAATATGATCAACGGAGAGTCCATCGTCCGCAATCTGCTGCTCGGGCGTCGCTATTATGCGGAAACATTCGGCAAAGAACCGGTGATTTCGTGCATGAGCGACGCATTCGGGATGTGCGCCCAGCTTCCGCAGATCTTGGTGAAAAGCGGATTCCGGTATCTGCGCCCCGGACGGATGCCGAACCGGTCGGAGGGGATTTCCGGGCACGAGCCGTTCCTGTGGAGAGGCGCGGACGATACCGTGATCCCGGTCATGCCCCCCTCCGCGGAAATCACGCACCTGGGGCATGAAGTCTGCCTGCCGGTCATTTATTCGCACACGAATCAATTGGCGCGGAACGTTGCGATGCTGAAGTATTTCGAGGGCGACATTCAGGCGGTTTATCTGACCGAGGAGGGATTGGTCGAGGAGGATTTGTTCTGGATCATCGAGTCGGTCAACCGGGAGAAAGGGCGGAAGATCGAGTTCGGCCGGGCGGAGGACTATTGCGACGCGGTCATGAAAAACGAACTGCCGACGCACTACGGCGAATTCAATCCCGTTTTCACCGGGTGCTATACTACCCGGATTTCCGTGAAACAGGCCGTCCGCCGGGCGGAAGAAAGTCTGTTCAAAGCGGAATTTCTTCATGCTCTAGCCGGGACCGGCGGACGGAATTTTGATCCCGAGTGGCATGAATTGTGCCTGGCGCAGTTTCATGACGCCATCTGCGGCTGCCACCACGACGCGCCCAATGTCCAGATGATGCGGAAACTCGACGGAATCCTGCGCGCAACGCAGGCGGAACTGCCGCGTTTCACCGGAAAGGGATTCAGCGTCTGTACCTTCAACAATATCGCCGGGCCGCAATGGGTCGAGAGTTCGGAAGCCCCGGAAGGCGTCGAAGCCCAATCGGACGGCGACCGGATTCATTTCATCGCCGGGCTGCCGCGCTGCGGCGTCGGGAATTTCAGGAAAGGCAAGGCGAAACCGTCGGCCGGAATCCCTTGCGGACCGGTGTTCAGCACGGACTGTTTCAAGGTCGATTTCTCGCAGGCGGACCCGGTCATATCCAATTTGCAGGGCAAAAATGTGTTTCCCGCCAGCGGATTCGGAGAGCTCCTCATCCGTCATGACTTCGGCTCCATGTGGCGCGAAAAGCACTCGGGCCACCCGCGCGGACGCGAATATCAGACCGAAAAGGTGGTGGAATCGCTCGAAGGCCCCGTGTTTTTCAAGGTCGTCACCGAGGGCGAAGTGCTGCCGGGGGCGATTAAATGCGGAAATCACGGGAATCACTGGGCGGGTTTCGGATCGCTCCGTTTCCGCAAGGAATATTTTTTCCCGAAGCACCTGGATTATTTCACGATGAAAGTGAAGCTGGACTGGCAGGGCAACAATACCAAGGTCCTCATCCGTTTCCCGCTGAACATCAAGGTGTCCGAGGCGATCGGCACGTATGAAACACCGTTCGGCGCGACGGTCCGGAAACCGTATTTCGAGGTTCCGTCCGAGTATGCCTCCACCGTCCAGTCCCTGTCCGCCAATGCGGATTATGAAAAAGCCTGCGGCGACTGGCCCGCGCTGAACTGGGTGAATTATTCGGATATGAAATACGGACTGACGGTGGCGAACACCGGCACGCCGGGGCATCAGCTCAATGCCGGCAGCATCACCGTCAGCCTGATCCGCAGCGGCACGGAAGTCGCCGACGGAGGCATGACGCCGCAGGAGGGGGCTTTTGACAACGGCGCGCATGAATTTGAGTTTGCGTTCAGGCCTCACCCGCCGTCCCGGATGGGCAAGGCCTGCGAGCTCGGGCAGATCCTGAACCGCAAACCGGTGGTGATTCCGGGTTTGGCCCCCGAGGGTGAATTTCTGAACTGGGACGCCGACAATATCGCGTTGTCGGCGGTCTGCGGGGTCCCCGGCGGAATCCTGATTCGGCTGTATGAAACGCTCGGGCGCGAAACCGAAACCGCTCTTGGCGGACGGCTTGTTGACGGCGGACTGCGCGAAGCCGCGCTTGACGGAACGGGAGGGGATGAGATTTCCGCTGCCGGTCTCAAATTCAAGCCTTTTGAAATAAGGACTTTTCTGGCAACCACGCAACCCCGTTAACATCAGGAGACACATCACCGGTAAAACGGTTTCGAATCGCGGCGTTATTCAATTTATGAACTGTACAATACTTGGAGGAAGTACCCATGCGAAACGGTAAGGAAATCCGGAAATACATCGGAAACGGCCCATGCGCCGGTCATTTCCGGGAACGAGTCAAATCGGCGGGAGGCGGAGTGTTGAACCCCCGCGGTTTTACACTGATCGAGCTTCTGGTCGTGATCGCGATCATCGCGATTCTGGCGGCGATGCTGCTGCCGGCGCTGAATCAGGCGAGGGCACGGGGGCGGGCGGCAAAATGCGTCGCCAATCTGAAGCAAATCGGGGTGGCGGTGATGAATTACTCCAGCGATTACGATGATTATCTGATGCTGGCGGGGGTTCCCGACCCGAACAATCCGGCGGCGGTTTATCCGTGGGTGCAACTGTTGTTCGAGCTTTCGTATGTACCGGGGAAATACCATCTGAACTTTAACTCCACCCTGGGGCCAAACAACAGTCACGGGGGAATCTTCCGTTGCAACGAACATATCGATCAGCAGGCAAGTTATGCGATCAATACCGGAATTACCGCCGGTCCGCCTTCTCATTTCTACCAGTATCTGCCGTCCGGCGGAAACTACGTCTGTTATTACTATAAGGCGGGGCAGATCAAGCGTCCCTCCGTCTGCCTGTACGTCACGGATAGTGAACGGGCGCTGGGGCTGCTCTCCAATCCCACGTTCTGGAGCAATCGCAAAGATTTTCGCGACAACCAGAACGCCGTTCCCGCTTTTCGCCACAGCCAGGCGGCCAATATGCTGATGGTGGACGGACATGTCGGGCAATTCCGCCGCGCCGACATTCCGCCGCTGGTGGATATCCGGACCAATGATTACTTTTATATTGCCCGCGGCGATTGAAGCGCGGAAACAACACCATAAACGAGGATTATGAAATGAAAAAATTATGCATGTTCCTGATATCGTGCGCCTGGCTTGCCGCTTATGGCGCGGAACTGCCGTCCGGGGTCTACCCGCTGAGCTCGTTCGGCCCGGTGAAAAGCGGGAACGAGGCCCGGAGCACTATGCAGAAAGCCGTCGCGGAACTGAAAACCGGCGGCGTTATCCTGTTGGGCGAGGATGTCGCGGCGGATTACCGTCCCTCGAGCTTTATGCAGGAACGGCTCGGCGCGCCCGGCGTCACAGTCATCGATTCCCGGCAGGGCAAAATAGCGTTTACCCTGCCGTCGCTCGGCATGCGCATCCCGGAAAGCCCCAGCGGTTATTCCGCTTTCCTGCTGGACCGTTTCATCAATCAGGAGTCGGTGAATGTGAACGGCTTGAACGCGACCATGCGGATCAGCGACCGGGTGCTCCGGGGGACCGGGTCGTATTTCCAGCCGGTCAAGCGATACGAGAAAACCGACGATCCGGAAACCGTGAAAATCTACGTGCCGACCGTCAAAGGGCTTTATCCCGGACTGGAATTGTTTGTGCAAATGGGGCAGGAGGCGGTTTCGTATGGCGAAAAAAGTTTCAGCTCCAGCATTCAGGCGAAGGTTGAGAAACTGGGCTTTGACGACGCCTCCAGGGAATATTACGTCATCATGAGAAAGGACAACCCGCGCCTGGCCTGGGCGAAGGTGTTGAGTCTGATCAACAAAAGCAGCACCTGCAGCCTCTATATTCAGGAAATCACGCATGCCGACCAGGAAAATGCCGGGACCGTGACGATCGACAAATACGCCTACGGGCAGGGGGATAATTTCGGCGTGGGCATGACTTATCTGTACATGGGCAACGTGATGTCCACCGGCGGGGACGAGAACGGCAATGCGTTTACCGCCAATGTCTGGCATTTTCTCAACTCCTTTCAGGGCAAGGTGGAAAAATACGACGAACAGGCCAATGAACTGTATTTTGACGCCGACGCCCGGAATTCCAATACGCTCGGCACCTCCCGCCCGATCATCAACCTGAACCCGGCCAAATGGCTGACGGAGGGGAAACTCGTCATTGAATCCCGTTTCTTTGAGGATGGCAGCGTCGATCCCAAAGGTTATGTCCGCGGGGTCGGCACCGCCTGGACGCCGCAGGTTGTGGGGCGCTATCTCGCCGTTGACACGCCCGAGGAATACGCGGGCAACCCGCCGCGCGGTTTCTGGAAAAGCTCCCTGAAAGGCCGCAAAATCCGGCGCTGGTGGTACATCAGCGGTTACGAAAAAGTGAACGGCGAAGACCGCCTGTGGGTGGAGCGGGTCCGCCATCTGGTTTACGACCGTGCCGTGCCGACGTTGATCAATGAACAGAACTACCGCCGGGAGCTCCCGTATATCATTGCGCCGGGGGCGATGGCGGCGGACGTCAGCCGGGGCGTTCCCGAGACGAACAAGCATCATTACAAGGAAGATTCCATCAAGCCGGGGCCGTCCCGGATCATCGTGCTGGCGCCGTCCGCCGACCGGGGGAATGCGTTTGCGCCCGGCGATCCGATCGAACAGGCGGTCGGTTCCGATCCGTCCCATCCCAACGGCTACCGGGTCCGCCACCGCGAGGCCATGCCGTCGAACAACGGCAAGAGCTGCAGTTTCTCCGCCGTCAACAACGGCGCCTATCCGGTCCGGGCGGCGCTGGGCGTGTACGGCAAACACGATGAAATGCAGATTCCGCATCACAGCAAGTTCTTTAACATCATCGACGTGGGCGCGACCGCCGACTACGGAATACGCTTCCGGAATACGATCCGGCACGCGGCGCTTTACCTCGAACGCCCGGAACACCGGATCGTCTGGAAAACCCCGAAGGGCGAAGTGGCGCTGTCCGCGGAAAACGGCGCGCTGAAGCTCAACGGCGCCGCGCTGACCGGGGTGAAAAGTCTGGGCGCGGGAAACATCGGCGGGCACAACCTGCGCGGGATCAACGTACCGGTTCCCGCCGGGCAGAAACGCCTGACGGTGAAGTTCGCGGTGGCGGAGCCGGACGCCGAATACGCGCTGACGGTACAGCCGAACTGGCTTTGCCGCTGGGCGGTGACGGAAAAAACCGCGCAGGGCTTTACCGTGGAAGTCGATGAGAACAATACAACCAAAGGCGCCGTTGACTGGCAGTTAATCAGGTGAAGAAGATGAAACATGCAGTTTTGACCATTTCGGGAGGGCGCAAATACGATGTTTTTGCCGCGGGGGCGTTGCGCCTCCGCAGGTTCACACTCATAGAGCTCCTTATTGTGATCGCGATCATCGCGATTCTGGCGGCGATGCTGCTGCCGGCCTTGAATAAGGCAAGAGAGCGGGGGATGAGCAGTCACTGTCTTTCCAATTTGAAGCAGATCGGAATTGCGTACAGTTCTTATCTGGATGATAATGGCGGGATTTGCCCCGGTCCGTATGTGGAACCCAAAGGAGTGGAAGGGTTCTGGACGGTCGCGGCGGCGTATTATCTGAATATGATACCGGGTTTCGATGCATCCCTCTACACCAATAATGTCAGAACCGCCCCCAGGCTTCTTCGGTGCCCGGCGGACCGTACCGTATATACGAATGGTCAGCAATATACAAACTACGGCATGAATGGACTGTACCGGGTTTCAAACCCCAGTCAATATGGATTGGATAAAAGAGTTGTGGATAAAGTACGCAGTCCAAGCACCCTGATGTTTTTTGGCGACAGCTTGAACAATCTATATGCGGCGGATTCGACCTCCTTTCGTATCGCGGGCGGGGTCTATCCCGGAATTGACACGATGGTGACGCTGGAAAAAACCTTGCGCCATGTCAACAGGGCAGCCAATTATCTCTTTGTCGACCTGCATGCCGAAACAAAAGATAATCACTGGCTGTTGAATGAATTGAATAAACAGTTGACCACGGAGCGTTCTGAATTCTGGGATACCCGGCAGAAGATTCATTAATCCATAAACATTGGTGGCATATGTCCGCAGCACAAAAAATCATTTATTATGTTCTGGCTGTTTTTTTCTGCCTGCCCGGCTTGAAGGGGGGAGAAGGCTTGAACGGTTCATCGCAGATCATCCTGATCGATAAAGGGAAATCGGCTTATTCCATCGTGGTAAGCGAAAATGCCGCTCCCGCGGAACAATTTGCCGCGGAAGAACTCGGCGAATATCTGGAAAAAATAACGTCGGTCAAGCTTCCTGTCGAAAAGGAAAAAAACTCAACCGGCCGCCACGCTATCTATGTAGGGCAAACGGATTTCGCCCGGCGAAACCAGATTCCTTTTGCCGAGCTGGGCGAGGAGGAGTGGATCATCAGGACAATCGGGCAGAATGTGATTCTTAGCGGCGGCAAGCCCAGAGGGACGATTTATGCCGTCTATGAATTCCTGGAGCGTTATCTGGGATGCCGCTGGTTTGATCTGTTCATGGAAAAAGTACCGTCGTCGGACACCGTCGCCATACCGCCCGTCAATGTCCGGCAGAAACCGGCCTTCGATTACCGGGAGATTTATACGCGCTACCAACTGCCGGAGAGCGAAAAAGAAAAGTTAGGGCTTTTTGTGTTGCGCAACAAGGGAAATGATAAAAAATGGGTCGGCAACGAGCCCCGGTACGGGTTTTCCTATCAATTCGGTTCTCCCGCCAATATCCATACCTTCGGGTACTACATCAACTCCAATGAATATTTTGAAACCCATCCCGAATATTTCTCCATGAACCGGTACGGCGACCGGGGAAAAGGGAACGGGGTAAACAGCGGATATCAATTATGTTTCTCCAATCCTGAAGTAAGAAAACTGATGATTGAAAAGTTAAGGGGATATATCAAACAGGACAGGCTGAAGGCGGAAAAAGAGGGACGGAATAGTCCGTCTGTCTACGATATAAGCCAGAATGACGGGGGCGGCGAAATGTGCTGCTGCCCCGAATGCCGGAAAATACTGGAAAAAACCGGAAGCATAACCGGCCAGCTCATGGAGTTCATCAATCATATCTCCGACGGGATCAAAGATGAATACCCGGAGATTTTCATCCAGACGTTTGCTTATAACAATACCTTGCAGCCTTCCGAAACCGTTAAGCCAAACGATAATGTGATCATAAGGTATTGCGATTCCTATACGACTTCCGAATTATTCCGTCCCTTGTCCCATGAATTCAATCGAACAAATCATGATCTCATCAAAGGTTGGGGCGCCGTCGCGAAAAATATTTCAATCTGGGATTATTGGCGGACCTTTGAGGATAAAAATGCCGGGGTTTCCGTCAATACGCCGTGGGTCAATATTCAGGCATTGAAGCCCGACCTTGCTTTTTTCAGCGACAGCCACGCCAAGCTTGTATTCGTAGAATGCGAAAGCTACAGCCCGCTGGGCAAATATGAAGCCGCGTTTCAAAGTTTTTATAATTTGAAACTTTGGCTGGGTTATAAACTGATGCAGAATCCGCATCAGGACGATCAGCCCTTGATCGACGAATTTTTCGCCGGGTATTATGGTCCGGCCTCAACGCAGATGAAGGAATATTTCACTTATCTGCAGGACCGCATCAACTCGGAAAAAGAGATCCTGGTCGCGACGCCTCAACTCCGCAGGAAATACCTTGACCTTGAATTTTTCGCCCGGAGCTATAAACTTCTGGACGAAGCGGATAAGCAAACCTCGGGATTGCCCCGGCACAATTGGAATGTGAAAATGGAATATGTCCCGGTTGACAGCGCCCTGCTGAACTTGTGGGAGTCTCTTGAACGGACCTCCGGCAAGGCGTTGCCGTTTGATAAAAAAGCCATACTTGACCGTTATAAGGAGATCACCTGCCGGTATGCGGATATTTACTTCCGGGATGATTTAAGGCTCAGAGTCAAAAAAGTGATCGATGACGATGTCGCCATTTTCTCGCAGGAACGGAAAAATCCGCCGATTCCTGAAAAATTCAATTGTATTTCCCCCGCGAATCTTGTAGATTATATCTGGAACGATTTTTCGTATGGCCATACCAAGCTGATGGAGGATAAGGATGCTGCCGGCGGGAAAGCCTGTGTGCTCTATGAAGATCCCAAATGGAAAAATGAGCCTTTTGTGTTCGGGGTTTATAATCCGATCGCCAAAACCGGAGTTTCAGGACAGCTTGCCGCATTTGGAGATATTCACAAGGATGGCAGGTATCATTGGTACAAATGCAACAAAGCAATTTCGATTCCTCAGACCGGGTTTATGTATCTTCACTGGACCTGGAAAGTCCGGCTTCCGAATATCGCCGAAAACTTCTATGAAAACAACCGGTTCGAAGTGTACGTATCGGCGAAATTCCTGGGCCCGCGATATCATTCCACAGGCTCCGGGGAGGCTGACAGCATCTGGATTGACCGGGTTATATTAGTGAAACAATAAAAGAACAGCCAGGAGTTTTATGCAGAATTTCAACTTGAAAATCATGGATGAATCCACGTACGATGTCTTTGTCGCGGGGACGGGGCTGGCGGGGATCGCCGCCGCGATCGGCGCCGCGCGCGACGGATTGAAGGTCGGCATGGCGGAGTATTTCGGCCGTCCGGGCGGCGTGCCGGTATCCGGCATCCTCGGGATCGTTTCCGGGCTGCGCACCGAGGATGAACTGGTGAGCGACGGCTTTTTCTTCCGGGAGCTGCTGGAACGTGCGCGGGCGGTGAACGGCGTGGTCGAGCGTCCCGGGCGCGGGATGTTCGAGCCGGAGAAGTTGAGCCTGATCCTGCTGGAGATGCTGGCCGAAAACGGGGTCGAATTGAGTCTCTACACGCCGCTCATCGGCGCCGAGGTCGAGGGGCGGCGGATCGCCGCCGCCATTACCTCCTCCAAATCCGGCAATCACCGCGTCCGGGCGCGGCTGTTCGTCGACGCCACCGGCGACGGCGATCTGGCGGCGATGGCCGGTTGCCCTTATGAAATCGGACGCGAATCCGACGGCAAAGTCCAGTCGAGTTCATTGACGTTCTGCATTGGCGGCATCGATGCCGACCGCGTTCCCCCGACGCCGGAGATCACCGCGATCTGGCGGCGGTACGAACATCAGGTGCCGACCGACCACGCGGTCGTAAACCGGTTGCCGCACGGGCACGGCGCGATCCTGAACATGACGCATATTCTGGACTGCAACTGCCTGAACGATGCCGATTTGCTCCGAATCCGGCGCGAAGGCACCAGACAGGCGTTTGAGATTGTGGATTTCTTCCGCGCCCGCGTGCCGGGCTTCGAAAACGCCTGTCTGTCCATGACCGCCGAACAGGTCGGCGTGCGGGAAACCCGCCGGATCACCGGCGATTATATCCTTACGAAAGACGATGTGACGGCCGGCCGCGATTTCCCGGACCGGATCGCCCGCTGCGCCTGGCCCATCGACATTCACAATCCCGAAGCGCCGCACAGCGACGGCATGATCCATCTGAAGCAGTCGTACAGCATTCCCTACCGCTGCATTACGCCGCTCGGAATGGATAATTTATATATGGCGGGGCGGCCGATTTCCGCCGACCATGTCGCGTTTTCATCCTCCCGGATCAACGGGACGTGCATTGCTCTCGGGCAGGCGATCGGGCTGGCGGCTTCCGAAGCCGTGAAACACGGAACCAGAGGCGTCGATGTCGGCGGACTGCAAGCCCGGCTCCGGGCGGGCGGAGCCGTTGTTGACCGTACCGGGATACCGGCCGAACAGGGGAAGGCCTGATGAATATTGAAAAGAGATATGAATTTCGCAAGCGATTGCGTCAGGTACACCAGTCCGGGCGCCGTGACCCCGACGCTTTGCCCCGGTGTTCTGAAACCGTTATCGACGGATCGTGGGTGATCTCTTATCCGTCCGGCGCGGACGGCCTGGTTCGCCGGGCGGCACGGGACTTGCAGGATTATTTCGGGGTCAGCATGGGCGTTGAGTTGCGGCTTCAGCCCGGCTCGACCGCGGGCATCCACTTGACCTTGAATCCGGCGCTTGCACTGGACGGCAGTTTTGAGCTGACCGTAACCGCCGATGGCGTTACCGTTGCCGGCAAGGATTCGCGCGGCGTGATTTACGGCGGTGTGTATCTGGAGGATGTCCTGAATTTGCGCGAAGCCCCTTTTCTGGAACAGGGCTCGATCCGGAAGGAAAAACTGGTTACGCCGCGCATGGTGCATTCGGGATGGGGCATCGACGCTTTTCCCGATGATCATCTGAATGCCATCGTTCACGCGGGCTTTGACACCATTGTGGTTTTTATCGAGGGCATCGACCGGACCACGACCGGGCGGCAGGATATCAATGACATGATCGACCGCGCCGAACTCCACGGGCTCGACACCATGTTTTACGGCTATCTGCCCGGCTACAAGCACCCGGACGAAAGCGACGCCGCCGAATTCTTCGCCGACATCTATACCCGGCTGTTCAATTATCATCCGAAAGCCAGAGGGATCATGCTGGTCGGCGAATCCGCCGAATTCCCCAGCAAGGACCCCGCCACCACCGGCAAAAACTGGCGGCAGAGCCAGTGCGACGGCATCCCGGACCCCCGCCCCAGCCCCGGCTGGTGGCCGTGCGAAGACTACCCTCGATGGCTGGCGATGGTTCGCGACGCCGTCCGCCGGGCGAGGCCCGACGCCATGATCATCTTCAACACCTATAACTGGGGCTGGGCGCCCCTTGAACAACGCCGCAAGTTCCTGGAAAATCTTCCCGAAGGCATCATCATTCAGGCGACTTTTGAGATGTTCAAGGAAATCGACCGCGAAGGCTTGTCGTGCGCCATTATGGACTACACCATTTCAACGGACGAGCCCGGTTATTACTTTACCAGTGAAGCGGAAACCGCGCATTCGCTGGGAATTCCCCTGCTCGCCACCGCCAATACCGCCGGGATGACCTGGGATGTCGGCTGTATCCCCTACGTGCCGACCCCCCGGCAATGGATTCGCAAATTCCGGGCGTTGGACCGGGCCCGGACGGAGTGGGGCGTCAGCCGGTATTACGACAACCACCATTACGGCTGGTGGCCGTCCGTCATCACCGATCTTGCCCGCTGGAATTTCTGGGCTCCCCAGCCGGACCTGGACGATTTGCTGGAGAAACTGGCGGTGCGGGATTTCGGCGCCGCGGCGGCTCCGCTGATGCTTCGGGCATGGGATAAATGGAGTGAAGCCATCCGCCATCTGCCCCCCACCAACGAAGACCAGTACGGGCCGTTCCGGGTGGGGCCCTCGTATCCGCTGATTTTCCATCCGAACATCACCCGGACCATGGCGGACAAGGAAATTCAATTCCCCACGGACCCGCAGGCACATTTCGGACACCGGATCATCAAGACGTTTTACCAGCCGTATGAAAACATCAACCAGGCGCCCGGCAGTTTCCGTTTCCCGGTCGAACTGTGTTCCCTGAATCAGACGCGCACGCTCTGGTCCGAAGGCATTGCCCTCATGGAACAGGCCCTGCCGCTGGTCCCCGCCCGCAAACGCGGCAAAGCCGAATATGAATTGAATCTCGGGCGGTTCATCCTCACCGCCATTGTCACCGGCATCCATGTGAAAACGTGGTGGCTGCTGAATACCCGGCTGTTGAACGCGGGCGAATACCCCGAGGCCCTGCGGCTTCTGGACGAAATCGAAGCGCTCGCCGTTGCCGAAATCGCCAATGCCGAAAGCGCGGTCCCGCTGGTCGAGGCCGATTCGCGGCTGGGCTGGGAGCCCAGCATGGAATACGTGACCGACCGCTGGCATCTGGAATGGAAAATCCGTCAGGTACGGACGATGATCGACGGCGAAATCGCCGCCTACCGGAAGATCATCCGCCTGCGGCGCGATGGCGTCAGCGGTCCAGCAGCGAATCCAGGCGGGCGGGGCTGACCGGCGATTTCGTGTCATTCCGCCAGGAACGGGAAAATTCCCGGTTCTCGAACAGGGCTGCGAGGCCGGTCAACTGTTTCAGGCGGAGGATTTCATCGATATCCATGCCGATATTGCGCGCGATCCAGGCGTCGGACCGTCCGATGGTGACCAGTTCCGCGACAATGCCGGACATCAAATCGATGTCGTGGGAGCCGCGCGCCCGATTGTGCCGGATCGTGGACGCCATGCGCTCGTCCACCGGTTTGTCGATGACCGCGACGGGGAGCAGGCCGCGTTCCCGTTCATAAATCCGTTGGGACGTCTTCATGACCGTATAGCGGTGAAAACCGTCGACGATAATATACAGCGACCGCGCCTTGTCGAAATAACAGACGATCGGCTGGGTGTAACCGTCCTCCCAGATGGAAACCTCCAGCAGTTTCATCTCCGGCGGCGCCACCCGGTTCGGATTGTAGTCGTTGGCGGTCACTTGTTCAATCGGCACTGCGATGACGTTGTAAACCGGACTTTTGTACGGCATGTCCATGTCTCCTGTTTTACGGCATATGCAATATGCTTATAGGTTTTTGTATTTTTCCAGCAATTCTTTTTGACGGATGGTCAGGTCCTTGGTGACGCCGAACGACAGGCTTTTGCACAGGAAATCATTTTTGATGATGCACATCGCCATCCGCCGCCAGGTCGGCAGGTCCTGCTTGCGGTCCAGCTCCGGGACTTCGTCCATGACCCGGACGAAGCGGACGACGGTCTTGTCGCCCAGCCCGCGCGCGCTGAACTGTCCGGTATTTATGATGTCGTCCGGATGGTGCTGTTCCAGGTACGCGATGCTCTCCGGCATCATGGGCGAACCGTTCCGGTGCCACCAGCGGATGAATTTGATGAATTTCTTGCGGTAATGAGCGGCTGTTTCCGGCGGTAAAGTGGTCAGCAGGAACCGGGTGAAGCTTTTCCACGAATGCCCCTTGGGCAGTTGGTAACGCCCGGTCGTCAGCTTGCTGTTGCCGTAAAGATTGCCGAAATTCGCCCCGGATACCCGGTTCACCACGCGCGCCCAGGTCGCCGGTTCAATGACGCGGAACAGGTTGAGACCCGCCTTCGCTTCATTGCCGAACGGTTCGTCCACCCTCATTTTGTGGATGCCGACGCCCGCCCGGTAAAACAGATCGTACAGGCGGTTGTAGTCTTTCTTATATTTGCCGTTGTAGGTCCAGATATCCTCGGTCCTCCAGTCATAAAGAGGGTAGAAATTGTAGGAATGGCTGCCGTTCCGGGTGGAGTGAATCCAGTCGAGGTAGGTTTCCTTGGAACAGGTCAGCGCCCGGTAGCGGGCCAGGCTTTCGTCGGTTCGGATTCCGATCATCAGGGCGGCGGGGGCTTCCTGCCCGTACCATTCGCCGAAATGGTGGACGAATTTCTCGAACGGCATATTCTCCCGGTAAAACGGAAACGGATGGCGGTCTTTCCGGCAGACGCAGTCCATGTCCGGCATCGGCCGGACCCAGATCGGTTCTTTTTCCGGTTGCCACCAGATCCAGGTGGGGTCCAGGTAACTGACGGAGTTCGGGCTTTCCATCGGCAGGCAGACCCAGAACGGTTCCAGTACATCCCGGTTGCCGTCGATCATGCGGGTCACGAATTCGATGGTCAGTTGGTAAAACGCCTCCAGGTCAATGAACAGGACGCCGATTTTCCGCTTCCGCTTTCTTGCCTCGGCCATGCAGAGGTGGAGCAGGACGCCGCTGTCTTTCCCGCCGGAAAACGCGACGCAGACCCTGCTGAAATGATCAAAAACGGCGGCGACCCGGCGCACCGCCGCGTCATAGACGTTTTCCTCCTGATAGATTTTCACAGACTGTTTACCCATCGGATTTTTTCCTTCTGGCTTAGATGGAAGAATTTTTGCTGAAACGCCTCCACCACGTGTTTTCGCCGGGTCAGCGCCCGGTGAATCCAGTCGTCGAGGCTGTCGCGGCAGATGAAATCGGTACAGGTCAGGTGATCCCGGGGCGAGTTTTTCAGACACGATTTTTCCGCCCGGACCCGGTCCCCGTAGCTGAACGAATTGCTGTAGAACAGGATATTGTCCGCCATGCTCAAATCGAGGTTGTATTTACCGGCCCTCAGGTTCAGCAGCAGAAAGCGCTTGTCGCCGAGCTGGAAAGAGCGCAAATGGTATTCCCGCTCCACGTAGTCCATGCTGCTGTCCACGATGGCGCATTCCCCGGGCGCGAGGCAGGAACAGATTTGTTTCTGGTCGTAACGGAATTTGGACCAGATGACCATTTTCTCGCAATCCCGGTATTCGTCGATATAATCCAGCAGGGCTTCGCTCCGGGTGCTGTCGAGAGAAATGCAGTCGCCGTCGTTTTTCTTGTAAAACCCGCTCAACACCTGCTGGAGCCTGATGAACAGGCTGAAAATACTGTATTTGCTGAAATCCAGAACATCCAGGAAATCCGCCTTGATTTTCCGGTAAAAATACTCCTGCAGCGGCGTCATGCGAATCTGCCTGACCTGATAATCCGGAGAGGGCGCAAGCGCCGCACTGTCGGTGAATGCCTGAAACGTGTACGGCGCTATTTTCGCCGTCAGGAATTCGAGGTTGTGGCAGCGGACCACCCTGCGCTGGTCCCCCGGCGCGAATTCAAGATGGTTCGAGGCAAAGGAGTAATAGGATGAATAGCCCAGAATCAATTCGGACAGGAACAGGTATTGATTGTATAAATCCTCCACGCCCTGACAGATCGGGGTTTCGCACAGAATCAGCCGGTACCTGGCCGGGGCGGATGCGTGAATGATCCGGTCGCTCCGCCGGGTGTGGGGGCGCTTGATATGGTGTGATTCGTCAAGAATCACATAGGACTGGTCGTTGACGGTTCCCAGAACGGTCGCCATGGCGCTCATGTAGGACATGCTTTCAATGCTCAAAATCCGCAGGGGTTTGGAGAAATCCGGCAGCAGGGCGCGAATCCGCTGATGGATGGAGTGCATCAATTGAGCCGGGCAGAACCAGATGACGTTGGATATTTTGTGTTCTCGGGCCCGCAGCAGCTCCAGGACGATCCGGGTTCTGGCGGCGCTTTCGTCCATGAAAATTGCGCCGACCCGGATGGGGAGCAGTTTTTGGAGGGCGCTTTCCTGCAAGGGGGAAAGCGCCGCGCTGTCAGCTGTCTTTGAGTTCTTCATAAACGCAAACCATTTCGGGAACAGTCAGTTCCGGCGGTTTTTTGTGGTCAAAACTCCGTTGCGCGTGATTCCAGTCCGCGACCAGCCGGTAGTCGGAGCCGGCAATCGGCGCTCCCAGCGTAATGCCTTTGAAAAAGTCATTCTGATAATACGCATACAGGCCGAATTCTTTGCTGGCGGCGTATTGCTGGAGGAAACCGGTAAACTGCCGGACGGACATGCAGACGGTCACAGTCAATCTTTTCGGGGTATAAAACGTCAGAAGGTATTTTTGCCTTTGGCTGGCAAAGGCAATATCCAACACTTCCACAATCTCGATTTCATAAGAATAACTCAATCCCGCCAATGATCCTTTTCATTCATTGCCCGAGGGGCATATTACCGATGAGAACAATGCAGTTTAAGATTCTAAAATCATATTTGCCGGCATCTATGGTCCAAGCTTATCTTGATCATCCTGAACAATATAATTCGGCAAAATGATAATTCAAGAATGATTTTGAAACCCTCCGCGCAAGTTTTCAAATGACGAAGCAAGACGATTCCGCTCTGCGAGCGGCCCGGTGCGGACGGATGCTTTCGCATCCTGACTGAAAGAACATCGCGGCGGCACGTTGCCGCCCGCGGTCCAGCGCGCGGACTGCGCTGGTCGCCCGCAGGGCGAAAAAGCAGAGAAGCGCTTTGCGTAACGGATAAAAAAAGCAACCCCGGCGCGATGGCCGGGGTTGCTTAAATACAACGTTTTTGTCGGAAGCGATCCGATCAGAACATCTTCATCTCATCCAGAACATTCATTTCGGAACGGACGGCATTGGCGGAGCCCGCCAGCAAGTCCGATTCTTCTTTGTTCAACGCGAGATCGATGATTCGTTCGATGCCGTTTTTGCCCAGGATCACCGGGACGCCCAGATAGAGGTCCTTGTAACCGAATTCACCGCCGAGCCAGGCGCTGACCGGGAAGATCCGCCGCTGGTCTTTGACGATGGCTTCGACCATTTGCGCCACAGCGACGCCGGGGGCGTACCATGCCGAGGTTCCCATGAGCTTCACCAGTTCGCCGCCGCCGCCCTTTGTCCGTTCGATGATGGCGTTCAACTGTTCTTTTTCAATCAGTTCCGTCACCGGGATGCCGCCGACGGTGGTATAACGCGGCAGCGGGATCATGGTGTCGCCGTGTCCGCCCAGAAGCAGCGCCTGAATGTCTTTCGGGGAGATGTTCAACGCTTCCGCGAGGAATGCCCGGTAGCGCGCCGTGTCCAGAATACCCGCCATGCCGAATACCCGCCGCGGATCAACCCCGCTGGCCCGGAGGGCGCAATAGCACATCACGTCCAGCGGATTGGAGACGACGATGATTTTCGCCTCGGGCGAATAACGGATGACGTTTTCGGTAACGGATTTCACAATGCTTGCGTTGGTCGAAACCAAATCGCTTCGGCTCATTCCCGGTTTGCGGGGCAGTCCCGAAGTAATTACCACGACTTCGGAGTTACTGGTGGCTTCGTAATTGTTGGTTACGCCTTTGACGCGGGTGTCATAGAACTTGATGGGGGCGCTTTGCCAGATATCGAGAGCCTTGCCTTCGGCGATTCCTTCCCGGATATCCAGGAGAACGATTTCCTTTACAATGTCCCGTTCGGCGATGCAGTCTGCGCAAGTCGCTCCAACATTCCCTGCTCCTACAATGGTAACTTTCATGATCTATCAACTCTTTGTGGGTGTTTTTACCGTCTCTGACGGTGTTTTGCGGGCATACCTTGTCCCGGATGACTGTATGCCCACAAAAATATTCTGGTAATTTACCATCAAAACGGCTTAAAATCAACTGAAATTCAAAATTTATTTCGAACGGCGGACCCGTCATGCAAAACGACGGTTTGCCGATCATTCCTGACTGTGGCCGCATTATTCAATGTTTTGATTTCCTGCGGGCAGATGATTTTTACGCCGATCATAGATGCTCATTCCGGCATAAGTTTTTCAGCCTCAAATCAAAAGGCCATCGAAACGGCATATTGCCATCCACGCCCCGGCACGGATATTTGCTGCGCATCGAAAAAACTCGGTATACGAATCAGCATAGACGCCAGAAGCCACTACCTGAATAACGCAAAAATAAAGCGACTCGAATAAGCGTTAAAGCACGAAACATGAATACCAAAGAATATCTTTCATCGCCTCAATTACCTATAACTCTCATTACCGGAAGTTGAAAATCAGGAGCCAAAACATGAACACCACCGACATCATCAGACCGAAAACTCTCAACGATTTCATCGGACAACGGGACATCGTCACGGAAGCGAAAATCGCCCTGCATTCGGCCCGGTCCAGAAATGACGCATTTCCTCACACAATATTCAGCGGCGCTCCGGGTCTCGGCAAAACCTCGCTGGCTGAAATCATCGCCGCCGAAATGAACGTTCCGTTTTTTTTCAGTACTCGGAGCCAGCATCCGTGATGAAGAAGGCTTGCGAAACATTCTCTCGCACTTGCTTTCGGACGGCTACGATATGCAAACCGGAAACATTGGGGAGCCAAGCAAAGTAAGGTATGGCATCATCTTCATCGACGAAATCCACCGGATGAAAAAATCTCTGACGGAGCTACTCCATACGGCACTGGAAGACTTCAAACTCTCCATGAAAATCAAAAACCCTCTCACCGGCAGAACCCAGTCGGGCCTTTACTGGATGCCGAAGTTCACCCTGATCGGAGCTACAAATTACCTTGGCGTTCTTCCACGCCTAATGGTCAAAACCCCACAAGGCCGCCAAATCACCGAACTCGGCCTCCACCACCTCGGCCAACAACTCCAAGAATCCAGATTCCTCAAAGCCTGACAAAAATCAGCAAATTTGCTAACCCACAATAGCGGCGCAAGTCCACAAGACCATAAGCCCGGTTTCAGTTTCAGGCTCGTTCTGTATTCAGAGGAGCGGTCTTCAGTTAACAACATTCTCCACTGGAGCAGTCGCAAGTGGGCTCGCTTCCAGTAAGCCAACCTCTAATGATGGCGCTTGCACAACCGACATTTGCCTCAACCGATATTGCTTTCGCCAGGCAATTTATGGCACATGCACCACATTCTATGCAATGGTCTTTGTCAACGATCTGAGCTTTGCGGTCCTCCATAGCGAATACCCGGTGCGGACAGACCACGGCGCACATACCGCATCCAACGCATTTGTCTTTGTCCAAATTGAGTGTTACAACATTTTTCAAATAGGTATGTTTCATGATGGCCTCCTATCCGAGCAGACTCTTCAGCAAAACCAATATGGTTCCGACCGCAACCGAGATAAGAATCAGCGGAATTGCCCTTTTCATTTCCTTTGTAACCCCGGAGAAGGAAGTATACGTCGATGATCCGGTAAAATTCATGGCGAGGTAAGCTGATATGGATGGCAGTGCCAGTAAATAACCCAAGGCGAGCCCCCATGTCTTCGAACTATACCATCCATTTAATTGACAGATGGCAATGGTCCCAAGCAGACCTGCCAACCATCCTTTCCATGCAAACGACCTGCCGGGAATGAACGGAAGCAAGACAGGAGTAATCACGGTTCCGGTAATGACCGCCCCCATACATACAACAAAATCGGAGAGTCCGAATGGCCTCATCGCAAACAGATTGATGATAAATAACCATCCGAATACCAACAGAAATTTCCGGGCGGCAGTGACAAACTCAACCGGGGTCAGAACCAATCTGTCGTACAGGGTGAATCGAACCTGCCGCATGGCTTCTGTGGCTCTGTTACCGGAAGCGAGATAAGCCTTTATATCATTGGCACGCACAGGGCCATATGCAACGGCAAATCCAGACCGTTTTTGCACTTCATGAGCACTAATGCCGACCGCCCCAAGTTGTGGAAGAATCAACTTCCGATGCGTGACGACATCGGAAAGCCCGGTCTGTGAAATACGGTTGACCAGTTCATCAGTTCCGAAGGTCCCTTTACCTGCGGCGCACCAGACATTGACACCCCGTGTGTCAAGTATGAGCAACCAGCAATCAAGGCCGGATAGCTCCTTCCGCAAAGAATCAAACGTCAATTTATAATTGGCACTTACCAATACGGATGAAGTGTTTTCCGGCTTACCAACCGCATAAAGTCCCGGTTCGACCTTATAATTCATCCTGCCGATGCCCCAGCGTACCTTCCATGCTCCGAGAGTATCCCTCATGGTCAACTGCGTCGAAACGGTCGCAACGGTTTCGAAACCGCAACAGGATGAGTTCTCTCTACTACAGCAACAACCACTCATTTGCAACCCTCCGGCACTGTCATTTCATTTGTCGTTACCGTTGTCAGTCTTCTTAGTAATTCAACTGCATATAGACTGCCATTTTCATTGATGGAATAGTGTGTCCATTTGCCTTCTTTCCGGGGAGTGACAATACCGCTCTCCAGAAGTATTTTCATATGATGCGAGAGTGTCGGTTGTGTGATAGCCAGTTTTTCCAGCAAGATACATGCACACTTTTCTCCACTCCGCAACATTTCTAGAATCATCAACCGGTTTTCATCGCAGAGAGCTTTGAAGACCTTGGCATTTTCAAAACAATATTTTTGACTCATAGACAAACCTCATATCGAAAAACATCTATATGAGAATATACATCCATCTTCATTGGATGTCAATATGATTTCAAATGTTTTTGAAGTGGCTTCTCTACTGGAACTACTGGAACTGCTGGCCTTACTGCTACTGGAAAACTACAAACGAGGAAGAAGGCGGAGGGCACTTGCCAACGAAAAGTTACTTGACCATTTTACTTGACCTTTACTTGACCATTCTCTGCGCCCGGATCATTCGACCATTGCTCGATCTTACTTGACCATTGCTTGACTTTCACTTGACCATTCCCGCTCAAAAGTTACTTGACCATTACTTGACCATTCGAGCTGTATGCTCTTCAAAAACAGGCGAAATCAGGGGAAATTATTGGAATTAAAAAGAGCGGGCTACTTATTTGTAACTCGCTCTTATTCAAGGCTATAAAACTGGAGCCAATGATCGGAATCGAACCGATGACCTATTCATTACGAGTGAATTGCTCTACCGACTGAGCTACATTGGCCGGTCTGCATAATTTAGTTTTGTTTTCATTTTTTTCAACTTATGGTTTGATTTTTTCAGGCTTTTTTAGGGAAGTGGCCTGTTTTCAGGCGGCTTCGGTTTCCGGGAGGGGCTCTTTCGCGATGAAAATTTTCGGATTGCCATTTGACTTTGCGGTTTTTCCGGAGTAATATAGGGCAGGGTATCAGATTTAAGGAGAATACTTATGAGTACTGTAAAGCATTTAACCGCCGCAAATTTTGACGCTGAAACATCCAAGGGCATTGTCCTCGTCGACTTCTGGGCTGAATGGTGCGGGCCCTGCAAGATGCTCTCTCCCATTCTTGACCAGGTGGCCACCGAAGTCGCCGGTACCGCGACTGTCTGCAAGGTCAATATCGAAGAAAGCCAGGACCTCGCCGTCAAATACAAAATCGCCAATATTCCTGCGATCTTTATCTTTAAAGACGGTGAAATCGTCAACCATATGGTCGGCATGAAGGACAAAACCACCTTGGTCAATGCGTTGAAAAACGCCTGAGCCGTTATTTCGGCACAACCACTGTTTCAGGTTGCCCCCTGCTTCAACGGCAAGGGGGCTTTTCTTTTTGCGCCTGCCGGACGGCACGTTGCCGCACATAGTCCGGCAGTCCATCCGCGGGGCGCCGTAAGGACGAAACCGCGCAATTCCACTCTGCATTCTACCCTTGATGACTGAAAAACCTGTATGCGGCGTCCATAAGAAAGGGCGCGTTCAGGGTTTTGGAGGCCGGTTTGATGAACGGGTAAAAATGTGCGTCTGGCCCTCGGCTGGATTACAAGATGATAATCTTCCACGTTTTGAGCTCAAGCCACAGTCCCGCGGCATGATTGTTTTCTGGGAAAATCACTTGAAAAATATACGGAAAAGGAGTATTTTAAATACTATTATTAGCCTGCGGATTCGCCGAAGGCAAATTTAAGAGAACCCTCGATTATGAGACGAAAAAATGGTGATTTTACTTCACTGTTTGAAAGTTATCCCGATTATTTTGTCCCTCGCCTGGATTTTTGGAGCTTTTGCCTTTTACTGGCGGCGCGAACGAAAGAGCCCCCTCCTGCCGCCAAAGGAGCATGAAGAACCTCCTGTCTCAATCCTGATTCCATGCCATAATGAGGAACAAACCATTACCCGGACCATCAAGGCCCTGGATCATCTGGACTATCCTGAATATGAAATCATCGCCATCAACGATGGTTCCCGTGACCGTACCCTTGACGTTCTGCACGAACTGGCAAAAGACCGTCCGCACCTGCGGGTCGTGAATCTGTTGCAGAATAAAGGAAAAGCGGCGGCGCTGAACGTCGGCGTCATGTCCAGCCGTTATGATTATGTTCTCTGTATCGACGCCGATTCCGAGCTGGACGCCCATGCTCCTTCCTGGCTGATTCCCCATCTGGTGAATTGCCCCCGGGTGGCCGCGGTCACCGGGAATCCGCGGGTGAAAAACCGGAAAACTCTGGTGGGGCGAATTCAGGTCGGCGAATTTTCCGCCATCATCGGCACCATCAAGCGCTACCATCAGGTGATCGGGAAGCTGTTCGCCCTGTCCGGCGTGATCGTGGCGTTCAAGAAGCGCGCGCTCCTGGATATCGGCCTGCTGGATACGAACTCCGTCACCGAAGATATCTGCGTGACCTGGAAACTCCAGCGCAACGGCTGGGATGTCCGCTATGAACCCCGCGCCGTTTGCGACGTCCTGATGCCGGACACCCTGAAGGGGCTCTGGAAGCAGCGGATGCGCTGGGCGCAGGGCGGTTTTGAGGTCATGAGCCGCAACGTGGACATTTTGTTCTGGCGCGGGCACTGGGGGCTTAAAATTCTTTATGCCGAATACCTGATGTCCCTGTTCTGGGTGTTCACCCTGCCGGTTGTTCTGATCGCGGGGTTGTTCATGGAGGACGCCTACGGGAGTCCGATGATTGTCGAATGGACTTCGCCGTTGAGCTGGGGGATTTTCCTGACGGGGGTGTTGAGCTCCATGCAGTTCATGGCGGGATTCCTCATTCATGGACGATATGAAAAAGATGCGGGATTTTTCGGATATTGGACGATCTGGTATCCGTTTGTGTATTGGATTTTGAACAGTACTGTTTTGTTTGTGGCAATCCCGAAAGCGTTGTTCGGGCACAAATCGCAATTCAGCACATGGGTCAGTCCTGACCGTGGAGGCCTTACGTATGGAACAACAAAATCTTAAAATCCGCATTCAACGCGGGACCCGCACCTTGACCGAACACATTCTGACCCTGACGATCTGGATCGTATGGGGCTGGAGCGCCAGCCGCGCCGGCATCGACTGGGAAATGGTATTGTTCAAAGCCCCGACTTTGCCGGTGGTTCTGGAAATCGGCGCCGTCATGAGCGTGATTCTGCTGGTGATCCTCTGGGTGCGCGCGTATTACTCTCTGAAAGCCACGCGCCCCATGCCCCTGCACTTCGAACTCGACCCTCATGCCGAACAGAAATGCCTGGCCATGATCGGCTGGGATACGGAAAAACAGGCGTTGGCGCAGAAAACCCAGTGTTTCAGCGTCAGCACGGGGCGTGAAGACTTGAAGTGCCAGATATCCATGTGATGAGCGCTTCCGCCGGTCCGGTTCAGTCCGGATGTTCTGGAGCCTGATCGGCGGGATATTGCAGAAGCGTTTATGCCTTGCGCTGAAGAAAGCGGTTCAGGGCATTGGTGAAGTTTACCCGCAACCGGTCGGAAAACGGGGCAGGGCCGCCGGTGATTTCGCCGGAAACACGCAGTTCATCCATGAGTTCGCGCATCGCCATGGCGTTTTTGATATTCGCCGGTGTGAAAAATTCTCCTTTGGTATTCAGTACTTCCGCGCCTTTGGCAATGGCCTGGTCCGCCAGCGGGATATCGGCGGTGATTACCAGATCGCCGGGCTCAAGGTGTTCGACAATCCAGTCATCCGCGCCATTGAAGGCTGTTCCGGCGGCCACGGCGCGGATCGACGCCGACGCCGGCAGGCGCGGCGCGAAGGCCGCGACGAAAACGGTTTCGACTTGTTCCCGTTCGGCTACCTTGCAGAGGACCTCTTTCAACGGACGCGGCATGGCGTCGCAGTCAACCCAGATTTTCATATGGTTCATCCTTTGGCAGTTCCGCTTTGCGCGCGGGCAGCCTTTCCGCGTCCTGCCTCTGTGACTGGAGAGTGCGGATTATGATTCGTCCAGCACTTCATCCCAGGGGCGCTTGTAAAACTTCTTTTTATCCGCGAAAATATTGTATTTGATGATCTGGTAGATGGCGGAAACACCGTCTTTCCAGGTGATCTTTTTGCCCTCGTTGTATTTGCGCGGGTTGTAAGAGACCGGAACTTCCCAGATCCGGAGACGGCGCGATTTGGCCAGCTTGGCCGTGAACTCGACTTCGATCCCGAAACGCTGCGAATTCAGGTTCAGGTTCTGAAGCACTTCGCGGCGGAAACACTTGTAACAGGTTTCCATGTCCGTCAGGTGAATGTCCGAACAGAGGTTGGAGAAAAAGGTCAGGACCTTGTTTCCCATCTCGTGGCGGAAGTAGCGCACCTGTCCGGGGGTTCCCATGAAGCGGGAACCGTAGACCATGTCGGCCTTGTCTTCGAGCAGCGGGGCGAGCAGCAGCGGATAATCGTCGGGATTGTATTCAAAATCGGCGTCCTGAATGATGACGAAAGGGCGGGTGGCCTCGGGGATGCCGCGGATGACGGCGGCGCCTTTGCCGCAATTGGTCTCCTGGTAAAAAATTTTGACCGCGGGAATGCCGGACAGGGTTTCAAGCTCCCGGCGGGTGTTGTCGCGGGAGCCGTCGTCGATGATGATGATTTCGCCGGTTTCCGGGCGGGCCAGAACCCGTTTCACCAGTTCCACCACGGTTTTTTCTTCATTGAACACCGGAACAATTACACTCAGTTTTTTGTTGAAATCCAGATTCATGGCCAATTTCCTCAGTTGCCTTGTCGTTATTTGTTGCCCAATTCACGGGATTTCCGGGCGGTGGCGATGATCGCTTCGATCACCGCGCTGCGGAACCCGTGCTTTTCCAGTTCGCGGATGCCTTCGGCGGTGGTGCCGCCCGGCGACATGACCTGATTGCGGAGCAGGGACGGGTCTTCGCCCCCGCCGACCATCTGCGCCGCCCCGGCGACGGTGGCCGCGGCCAGGCGCAGCGCCTGGGCTTGCGGCATGCCCGCCGTCACGGCGCCGTCCGCCAGTGCTTTGATGAACTCAAAGACAAACGCGGGGCCGCTGCCGCTGAGCGCGGTGACGACGTCAAACAGGTTCTCGTCGCTGAAACATTCATAAATACCGGTGGCGGCGAGCAGGGTTTCGACGGCGGCGAATTCGGCGTCGGATACCGCGTCGGTCCTGATGACCCCGGCAACGCCGGCCCCGATCATCGCCGAAATATTCGGCATGACGCGGACGATCCGGGCGGAACCGGTCTTCTCGCGCAGTTGTTCGAGGCGCACGCCCGCCAGAATGGAGACGACCAATTTGTTTTTCAGGGCTTCTTCGCGGCCTGCCGTCGCGCCGCTCAAGTGCTGGGGTTTGACGGCCAGGACCACCAGGTCGGCGTCTTCCAGCGAAAATGTTCCGGTGGTTCCGGTCTGTTCGGCGAATGCCTTGGCGGCCTCCGCCGATTTGTCAAAAGCAGCGATCGAGTCCGTGCCGACGGCTTTGGCCATGCCCCGGGCAAGGGCGGTCGCCATCTTGCCGGCTCCGATAAAATAAATCTTCAGTTTGTTCATAGGGTGAATCTCCTTTGCAATCACAATAAATCAACGATGCCCCACACGACTACGGCGATGCCGACCGCGTACAGATACCAGGAAAAATACTCCAATTTGCCTTTGTTCAGCATGGCTACCAACAGTTTCAGCGACACCCAGCCGATGACCGCCGAAAGCACAAACCCGATCAGCAGCTCCGGGGTAAACAGCGCCCCGGCCGTAATCGCCTTGTCCTTCAGCGCCGAGGCCAGTTCGAGGACCGCCGCCCCCGCAATCGTCGGGATCGCCAGATAAAACGAGAAGCGGGCGCAGTCCGCCTTGTCCACGCCCAGCCGGAGGGCGGCGGCGATCGTCGAGCCCGAACGCGAAATACCGGGCAGGATCGCGATCGCCTGGGCGACGCCGATCAGGATGGCCTGTTTGAATGTCATGTCCTTAAGCGGAACCGTCTTACCGGTTTTTGCCTTCATCCCGAACCGGAGGAACGTGGCGGTAATCAGGAACCCGATGCCGCTGACCAGAATGCAGGTGAACAGAAATTCGTCGATGCCGATTTTTTTGTAAGTGACCCCGAGAATTCCCACCGGGACCGTGGCGGCCGCTACCAGCAGGATGGTGCGGTATTCCCGTTGCGTCAGGAGTTTCAGCAGCGAGTGGAAATAGAAGACCAGGATCGACAGCAGCGTCCCGGCATGCAGCGCGATGCTGGTGGTGACGACCTCGTCGGGGTTGTAGCCGATGAGCTTGGCGATGACCGCCAGGTGCCCGGACGAACTGATCGGCAGGAATTCGGCGACGCCCTGAAACACTGCCATGAAAATGATATCGATGAGATGTTGAATGTCCATGATTTATCCTGATTTATCCACTGTGGTTGATGATTAAATAGATGAAAACGGCGGCGACCGCCGCGAGGGACAAGATGAAAAAAGTCAGTTTGACCGCGCTCCACGGCCGCTTGCCTTGCACTTCGCCGGTCCGGGCGTTGATCAGAAACGTATAGATTTTGTGTTGAAATTCGAAATGGTTTTCCCACACCGGCAGCAGGATCAGCTTGTAGGAAATGTTCTTGTAACGGACGGACTGCGTCAGGATCTGCTGTTCGTCGCCGCCGATGTCCCGCCGGATTTCCTCCCGGATTTCCGGCTCCATCATCTCTTTGGCCTGCCCGAAGCCGGCGGCCAGCGGCAGGTCGTAGCTCTGTTCCTGATGGCCGCGGATGAAGTCGGACTGATATTGTTCCAGCCCGTCGAGGAACCAGGGCGTGAGTTTATCCACCAGCTCCGGGGGGAGGGTGCGGTTGGCCGGCACCAGCAGGTCCCGGAACAGGTTGAACGCGGTTCCGGCGGCGGGATACCAGCGGGTACGCCGTTCTCGCCTGGAACGTTGAACGGATCTGCCGTTGACCGTTTCGGTGTAATTGACGGTCACCCAATAATATTCGCCTCGCATCCCGGTGTAGACGGCTGTCGTGTCGCTGTCATAGGTCCAGTGGGGCAGGTAAATTCCTTTGAACTGACGGGTGCGCGCCTCGCGTTTGACCCGGTTCGGCATGAACCAGCGCGAATGCAGCCATTTCCGGTAGTGTTCGGTGGCCTCCTCGCGGTCGATGGCGAACGGCATCACCGCCGTGGGGCGGACGGGCCGGGTGCAGAGTTCGGTCGCGATGATCGGAGAGTCGCAGTAGGGGCAGCGGTCCGCGACCACATTCTCGGGCAGTTCGATGTGGGCGGCGCAGTTGCCGCAGTCGATGGCGATCTGTTCGGGGCGCTCGGAATTTTCGTCGAATCGGGCGAGCGTTTCCAGGTAATCCGAGCCGGACGGCACGAAATCGGGGTCGCGCAAAACCTCCTGCCCGGTGTCGCAGTGACGGCAATGAAGCTCGCCGCGGGAGGCGGAGAATTCAAGTTCGTTGCCGCAATTCGGGCAGGGTTTATGCTTTTCCATATCGGTTCGCCTGAAACATTCCATCAATAAAATAATAATAGGTTTACTAAATATAAACCCTGAATACGAAGTTGACAAATGGTTTTTCACAGTTATTATAAACAACACAAGATCAAGGAGACTGTAAAATGGGAATATTGAATATCTTCAGAGGGCAATTCATCGACGTCATCGAATGGCCGGAGGAAAACCCGCGGATTCTGGTGCACCGGTTCGACCGGCACAACAATGAAATCAAGTGGGGCGCGAAGCTGATTGTCCGCCCCGGTCAGAAAGCGGTGTTCGTCAGCCAGGGCAATATCGCCGATCATTTCGGCCCCGGCACTTATCCCCTCGAAAGCAAAAATATTCCGATCCTGACCACCCTGCTGAGCCTTCCCTACAACTTCAATTCGCCGTTCAAGGCCGAGGTCTATTTCATCCGCACCACCGAACAGCTCGACCGCAAATGGGGCACCGCCACCCCGGTCATGATGCGCGACGCCGATTTCGGGACGGTCCGGCTCCGCGCCCGCGGTAATTTTTCCTATAAGGTCGGAGGGAGCAACGACATGCTGGCGCGTTTTGTCGGCGCCCGCTCCGAATTCACCTGCGACGATATCGAATCGCAGATGAAAAGCAAAGTGGTCTCCGCCTTTTCCGATGCCCTCGGCGAACTCAAGATTCCGGCGCTCGACCTTGCCGCCCAGTACAACGAAATCGGCGACGGCGTCCGTACGAAAATGTCCGGCTACTTCGCGGATCTCGGCTTTGAACTCACGTCGTTTATCGTCGAAAACATTTCGCTGCCCGACGAGGTCAATGCCGCCATGGATAAGCGCGCCAGCGTCGGCGCCCTCGGCGGCATGGGCAATTACACCCAGCTCCAGGCGGCCGACGCCATGAAGGCCGCCGCCGAAAACCCCGGCGGCGCCGGCAATATGATGGGCGTCCTGATGGGGGCCCAGCTCGGCGCGAACGTCGGACAGGCGGTTCAGCAGGGATTCAATGCGCCGCCCCCGCCGCCACCGGCTGCGGTCACGTTTTACGTGGCGGTCAACGGGCAACAGGCAGGCCCCTATGACTTGAATACGCTGAAAACCCAGGCCCTGGGCGGAACGTTCACCCGCACGACGATGGTTTGGAAACAGGGCATGGCCGCCTGGCAGGAGGCCGCGACGGTGCCGGAACTGGCTTCGGTTTTCGCCGCGGTTCCGCCGCCGCTGCCGTGATGAAGAAGCGTTTCATCAGGGCTTTGCGAGCCCGATACTGCCCTGAAGCTGCGGTTTGAGCGGTGGCGGCGGAATCGGTTTTTCCGGAACATTCAATTTGGATAAGAAACGGTTGACGCCGTTTCGGAATGCTTCATGGCCTTGCAGTTCGTTATGGGTCAGTTGCTCAAGCCAGAGTTCGCGGACCTTGGCAAATTCCCCGTTTCCCAGCAACGGTTTGGAATATGCGTCCAAACGGTTAAGTTCCTTCCGGATTCCCCATTGGAGCTCGGGCGCTTCCGGTTCGGGAGGCGTTACCGGGGCGGAAGCGGGCGGAAGCTCCGCGTGATCCTGCCGGCGGGCGTAGAAATGCCCGGCGGCGGGCAGGGAGACCAGCAGAATCAGGAACAATAGCCGGAAGCGTTTCCTGCGGCTGTATTTTTTCCGTTTGACGCTTCGGATGGCTTTGTTCAGGCTGTGAATCATTTCACGCCAGGAGGAATAACGCCCTTCAGGCGGCTTTGCCAAGGATCTTTTCAGGATGGCGGCCGATTCCTCCGACAGATCCGGTCGTGTTTCCTGTGCTTCCGGCAACGGCGCGCTGGCATGTGCCTCCCGGAGCTCCTCGATCGTGGCGCATTCGTAGGGGTATCGTCCGGTCAGGAGCTGGAAAAGGGTTGCCCCCAGTGCATAAATATCGGCCCGGAAGTCGATGTTTTGGCCCAGTTGCTGTTCGGGCGCGGCGAAATGCGCGGTGCCGATTCCGGCGGCGTTCCGCCCCTGCGCTTCGGTCAGCCCGCGTGACAGGCCGAAGTCCAGCACATGAACGCTGCCCTGCTGGGTGATCATGATGTTTTCCGGTTTGATATCGCGGTGGATGATCCGGTATTTCCGGTACACGTCGCGCAGAATGACTGCCGCGTCCCGGATAATCGTCAATGCCGCCAGTTCGCTGACCGGCTGGTCTTCATCGATTACGGAGACAAGGTTGCGCCCTTCGATATAATCCATCACGAAAAAACAGATGTCCTCCTGGACTCCGGCGTCCAGCACCCGGACGATGCCGGGGTGTTTGATGCGGGAAAGCATGCCGATTTCCTTCAGGAACAGACTGAGGTGATAGCGGTTGTTCGCCAATGACGGCAGCAGCAGTTTGACGGCCACCCGGGTTTGATCCGGTTCCCGGACGGCCAGGTAGACTTCGCCCATTCCCCCGATCCCCAACGGATGCTGCAGCCGATAGTTCCCCAGCCGTTTGACGTGGCTGAAATTGCTTTTTTCCGTCATACTGTCCGACATATCCGCAACCTCCGGTATCCATATTATAGTATCTGAAAATTATCTATTGTCAAGGAGGAGAAGAATTTAATCGCGGTTTTTCGTTTCTGCCCCGGGCGCGTCATGATTACCGGGAATCGCGTCTGGAGGACTATTTTTCTCGAAAGGGTGTTTTTTTCTGGAAAAAAATCATTAATTTTTATAAAAAAACTTGTATTTATCCGTTTTGTTTGCTAAACTATAGAATAGTGAAATCAGGATATTTCATTAAGACAATTAAATTTAGTAAAAGTAAAAACTCTAAACCAAGGAGAGCAACATGAAAAAAGGGTTCACACTCATTGAACTCCTCGTTGTGATCGCGATCATCGCGATTCTCGCCGGCATGCTCCTTCCCGCGCTGAACGCAGCTCGTGAAAAAGCCCGCCGTGTATCCTGTACTTCCAACCTCAAACAGATTGGCCTGGCTGTCAAGCAGTACGCCATGGACTATCGTGATCGCTTCCCGGATAAAAACGGTGCTGATGGTCTTGAGTTGGTCCGTGCGAATGATTATTTGACCGACTACGGTGTCTACATCTGTCCGTCCACGACCCACCATAAAGGTACGGGCATTGAAACGTTGACCGACACCAGCACCGATAAGAACGCTGCCGGTACTGAAGCTGATACCAGTTACGCTTTTGCCGGCGGTATGATCGAAGGTTCTTCCACAATCTACGGTAATGCGGACTCCGGTGTTGCTGCCGACCGTATCGTGAAAAATGATGCGGATAACGACAGTACTGCTTACTCCAACCACAGTGCCTATGGAAACATTCTGTTCCATGACGGTCACGTCTCCGGTTTTGCTTCCAGCCAGAACAAAACTACGACTTGGTACAGCAAGGTGAACCGTGGTCAGAGTGCCATGGTGCCGAACGGTGGTGAGAACTAATCACTGTTAGATTTCCTGAAAGGAGGCTTCGGCCTCCTTTTTTTGGCCCGTTTTCTGGAATCAATGAATGCCGAGATGAGTTTGGCGTTCTTTGTTCGGTGAGATTCAGCCCTGGTCTAAAACGCCAGGGCTTTTTTCGTGCCCTATGGCACGGATTCTAAATACAAGTGCGACACCTTAAATGCCGGCCGGAAGGTGCTGCTTTTGAATCAGTTTGCAAACGAGGTTCAAAGTCCCATCATCCGACGGCAACGGATAGATGCATGATCTGCGCAATGCGAAAAAAATAAGTACAGTCAACGGCAAATAACCAAGGTTTCAGGAGTTCATGTTTCCTGGATCAGCCGAGAGCTTCGGCGAAATATGAGCTGTCACGGTTATCGCTTTTCTTTCGCTGACAGGAGCGCAAATCTATTTCGCGCCTCCTTTCTTGTGCGGTTTCGGCTTCCGGTGCCTTGTGGGAATTCCAACCTCATGGAGTGATGAAATCCATGGGAAAAAAGACCTTCCGAACGATTCCCGGAGAATCTGCGTTCTTGATTTCCCTTCCGGATAATTGAAATAATCTCTATGGATCATACGGCAGAATTTTGGCGATTATTTTTCTGGTCCACCGTTTCGCCGGTTGCGGTTGAATTGAAATAATGGTATATTATCGAAATACTGGGGTTTTCAGATGAAATGATGATGGCGGGTTCTGTTATTGATGATGGGAGGAGGTTTACTTTTGAATAAGCGTTGTGTGGTGGCATTTCCGGAGGCGTTGCGGGAAAAAATCAGGGGCGTCTCTTTTATCTGCGCGATATTGTCGTCCTGCTCCATGCCTGCAATCAGGAGCTGAACAGGCAGACGCATCCGGTGGCCTGGAGCGTGGAAATCTTTTTGTCCAGGGAGATCGGTTCGCTGGCGGTTCCCATGTTTTTTGTAATTTCCGGTTTTCTGCTGGGCTGGTATTTCCTTCCGCCGATGGGCGCATGGTACCGCAGGCTGCTGAAGCGGCGTTTTTTTTCATTGTGCGTGCCCTATCTGCTGTGGTGTGCCATTGCCGCCGTGACCCTGCTGCCTTTCACCATACTGGGCAATCATCTGAGCGGCCGGGAGCTGGTGCATAATACCTGCCTGGCGGATGCCTCCTGGTCCGTGACGAATCTGCTGCGGATTTTCGGCGGCGATTTGTTCGGCTTCCCGGTGAACGGCCCCCTCTGGTATGTGCGCAATTTATTGCTGCTTCTGTTGATTTCGCCGGTCCTGTTGTGGAGCATGAAACGGCGGCTGGTCGGAGTGGTGCTTTGCGGGATGTTGGGAATTGCGTTTTGCCTGCACGATTGTATTCCCCGGTCGTATTGGCAGTTTTTCGAGAGCGGGTTCAGCCTGCGGGGCCTCTTTTTCTATTATCTGGGAATGTTATGCGCCGTTCATGACTGGAAATTTACAGTTTCCGTCTGGGCGCAATATGCTGTAATTGGCGGCTGGCTGGTGCTGGCGGGGGTGGGCACCTGGATGCTTGCCGGAGGAGAGAGAGTACTGTTCTTTTCGATTGTTCAAAAGGTTGTGAATTTGGCCGGTGTCGCCGGTATGTGGATGTTGTATGACCGGATTCCCGGAGCTGGCCGGATCGCCGCATGGCCGGTCAGCGGCAGCGCGTTTTTCCTCTATGCGTGCCATTGCATTATATTGGGAACTTTATTTTGCAACAGGAGTACGCAGGGCATGCAGCGGATATTGGGACCATCTTCGGAGTTGCTGGTGTATGCGGCGAAAGTTGCGGTTACTTTGACGGTGGTGTTGCTGGCGGCCGAGTTACTGCGGCGGTTTTTGCCCCGGTTTTATTCGTTGTTGACCGGCGGTCGCGGCTGATCGTTTCAGCCGGGGGCGTGTCATGCCGCAGGCACCGCCGGTAAAATCTGGACAGGGAAAGGAATGCGTGGGGCGGAAACGTTTTGACTTTCCCGGCTCTCATCTTTTTCTGTTATCTTTGTTCTTAAATATGCGGGAACGGCCCCTTCATCTCCTTCCATTATATCGTTGGAGTGCGCGGACTTCGCTGTTTGTGCCTGAATCATGCGTTCTTTAAATCTTGGCGTCTAACCACTAAAAGTTTTTCAGCATCATTGGACAGATGGATCGTTCATGTAAACCGGCAGGGATGTCAAGCGGGATGAGGATTCCTTTTGTTTTTGGTTTTTATGATACATGCGGGCAAGTTATGGATTGATTTGAAACCGGGTGAATCCGGATATTTTATAGAAAGTAATATTGGGTTAGGAATGATGAATGATCTGATGAGATTTGGTTTTATATTATAAGCGGGCATCTTTGTTGGAATAGAAATATTGCTTTTGACGTGGAGATGCGGTATATTATTACTGTAACAGTTACGTTGAACAACCTTGCAAACATGGAGTTGACTTATGTATTTTACCGGATTTGCGGATGAAGCATCCAAGGATATTCGCGGACAGGTTCGCGCCACCCGGGAGCTGGGCTGGCAGTATATGGAAGCACGCAACATCGGCGGCCGTAACATTCACGACCTGCCGGACGAGGAATTCGAAGAAGTCTGTGCGGTTCTGGCGGACGGCGGCGTGAAAGTCAATTGTTTCGGCAGCGCCGTGGCGAACTGGGCCAAACAGCCGGACAGCGAGGAAGATTTCCAGAAATCCGTGGCGGAGCTGAAGCGCGCCATCCCCCGGATGCGGAAACTGGGGACGAAAATGATCCGCGGCATGAGCTTCGCCGTGGCGAAAGAACGGCAGCCGGACAGCCCCGAACTGGAAAAAGAGATTTTCCGCAAAGTACAGTATCTGGCGGACCTCTGCGCCGACGCCGGAGTGACCTATCTGCATGAAAATTGCATGAACTATGGCGGCATGAGCCATAAGCATACCCTGAAATTGTTGGACAACGTCAAATCGCCGGCATTCAAGCTGCTGTTCGACACCGGCAATCCGGTGTTTACGCGTGACCGGAGTTATGCCGAGCCGTATCCGTATCAGAGCGCCTGGGAGTTTTACCGCCACGTGCGTGAGTTCGTCGTCTATATCCATATCAAGGACGGCGTCATGGAATACGATCAAGCCGCGGGCAAGGACGTGACGAAATACGGTTTTGCGGGCGAAGGCTGCGGCGATGTCCGGGCGATCCTGAAGGATGCGTTCAAACGCGGTTACGACGGCGGCATCAGCATTGAGCCGCACATCGGCGGGGTGGTGTTCCACGAGGAAAACACCGGGCTGCCCGAGGATGATGTCCGTTACCGCAATTACGTGGAATACGGCAGGCGCATGGAGAAACTGGTGGCCGAAATCAAAGGTTGAATTATTTTGCCTCCGGCTTGCGCCAGGAGGCAATTTTTTTCAAGTTTGTTTTGACTTTATCCGTCATGGCGTTATAGTATTTCAAAAGTAAAGAAGAATTAACGATTTCCATGGAGGATTTATGGGGTTTCCGAAAAGTTTCATCTGGGGCGCGGCTGCGGCAAGCTATCAAATCGAAGGCGGAGCCTCAACGGATGGCAGGACGCCGTCCGTCTGGGATATGTTCTGCGCACAGCCCGGAAAAATCCGAAATGGCGACACCGGCGCGGTGGCCTGCGATCATTATCGCCTCTACAGGCAGGATGTGGCTCTGATGAAAGAGCTCGGGCTTGGCGCATACCGGTTTTCGATTTCGTGGTCCCGCGTCATCCCGGAAATGGGGGAGGCCAACAAAGCCGGCCTTGATTTTTACGACCGCCTGGTGGATGAACTGCTTGAAAAAGGCATCGCTCCCTGGGCTACGCTGTTTCACTGGGACTTGCCGCTCTGGGCTTTTGAGCGCGGCGGCTGGATCAACCGCGACGTTCACAACTGGTTTGGAGATTACGCCCGGGTCGTGGTCGAGCGCCTTTCGGACCGGGTCCGCAACTGGATGACGCTGAACGAACCCCAATGTTTTATCGGTTCCGGCTACGGCGCCGCGGTTCATGCCCCCGGCATCGTTTACGGGGAGCGCGAATTCCTGCTGGCCTGGCACCATGCGTTGCTGAGCCACGGCAAGGCCGCCCAGATCATCCGCGGCAAGGCGAAGATCACGCCGCATATCGGCGCGGCCCTGACCGGGCAGGTGGCTTTTCCCCACACCGAATCGCCGGAGAATATTGAAGCCGCGCGGCAGTATATGTTTGCGGCGGACAATACCTGGAATTACGCTTATTTCGCCGATCCGATGGTCACCGGCGCGTATCCCCGGGATTTGCAGAACCGGTTTGAGAATATGGGCATCGGCATCAGCGAACGCGATCTGAACACCATTGCGCAGCCGCTTGATTTCTTCGGCATCAATATTTACAACGGCATCCGGGTGGCCATGGCCGAGGACGGCCCGGAAATCGTGCCGCAGAAGGCCGGTTACCCGAAAACATCGTTCAAATGGGCGGTCACGCCGGAAGCCCTGTACTGGGGCCCGCGCTTCCTGTACGAACGCTATGAACTGCCGATCGTCATCACGGAAAACGGCATGGCCAATGCCGACGTGGTCTCGCTGGACGGCAAAGTCCACGACCCGCAGCGGATCGACTTCATGCAGCGCTATCTGCGCGAGCTGAGCGACGCGGTCAAGGACGAAGTGGACATCCGCGGGTATTTCGCCTGGTCGATTCTGGATAATTTCGAATGGGCGGAGGGCTATGCCGAACGTTTCGGCCTGGTCCATGTGGACTACGAAACCCTGAAGCGGACGCCGAAGGATTCCGCCTACTGGTACCGCGACGTGATCGGCTCGAACGGCAAGAACCTTTAATTCATCCGACCCGGGAACCCAAACAACCTGGCAAGTCTTATGCGGAAAATCATACGGCCAACCAATCTGGCATTGTTTTTTGCCGTGGTTTTGCTGGCGTGCGGTTATATCGTCAACGGCGCGCTGTTCCGCGATCTGTGGTTCGACGAGGCGCTGACGTTTCTCAATTTCGTCATGCTTCCCTCCGCCGGAGATATCTACCGTTCGTATGTGATCCCGAACAACCAGATCCTGTTTTCCATCCTGCTCAAATACTGGCTCGTGTTCCAGCCGCCGGGCATGGCGACCGATTTTTTCATGCGGCTGCTGCCGCTGCTGTTCGGCGTCGGGAGCTTGTGGATGATCTACCTGTGGAAGCGATTTTTTTCGCGGCGGACGGTGTACCTGATCATGGCGGCGCTGGCATTGTCGCTGCCGTTCGAAATTTATTCGGTGGCGCTGCGCGGATACATGCCGGGGTTGTTCCTGCTGCTGTTGTGCGTCAATATCGCGTTGCGCTTCCGGCGGACTCCGACGCCCTGGTACGCCATTGGTTATTTCGCGGCGGCGCTGGCGGCGCTGGCGGTGTTGCCGTCGAACATTGTGGCGCTCGGCGGCATCGCCCTCCGGCTGATGCCGTTGTCGCGTCTGTCGGAGTGCCGGCGTTTCGGCTGGTGGTTCCTGGCGGCGGCCCCGCTGGCGGGCGCGGCGCTGTTTTACCTGCCGATCCTTGACAATGTCCGGATGGTCCTGGCGCTGAAAGAGGGATGGCGGAGCAATACGGCGGCGGCGATTCTGTTTTATGCCGCATACGTTCTTTCGTTCCTGCCGTTGATCGCGGTAAGCGCCGTTCATCGCCCCGGATGGGAAAAAATGGTGAAGATCGCGGGGATTGTTCTGCTGGTGCTGCCGTTTTTCCTGTTGCGCCACCCGGCGCCGTTCCCGAGGGTATTTTTCCCTTACTGGGCGGTGCTGCTGCTGGTTCTGGCCGACGGGTTGAATCCTTTTCTGGCCGCGACGCGGCGGACGTGGAGTTATCCGCTGCTGGCGGCTCTGGTGGTGGCCTGCGGGCTGGGAATGCAGTTCAGCCGCGGGGCATGGTCCGACTGGCTGGCGAAAGGGCGCGGGATGGACGATTATTTTTACCCGGAATACGCGCGGGCGGAATTCCGTCCGCATGACACCGTAACGATGCTTCAGGAAGCGTATGGTTCGGCGTTGCCGCCGGTGTACGTGAGCTTTCAGGCGGATTTTTACCCGATGATTTTTTATGGACTGCTGAATGGCGTCGATGCCCGGGCCTGGCTGTTCGACGGTCCCCGGGGCAGGGTAGAGAAGCTGCCGCGCGGGGCGCTGGCGGTGCTGAGTGATCGGCCGGAGGACTTGGAGGAGTTCAGCCGGCGCTTCGGGGTGACGCCGGTTTACGTGGGTTCGAGCGGTTTTCAGCGGATTTACCGGGTGGCCGATTGAAAATGAGGGAATCGATGGTATGTTTCTTTTTTCGAACAGAGGACCGGATCGGATGAAACGAATATTATTTTCAGCCCTGGCCGTTTTGCAATTGGCATTGGCCGGTCAGGACGGGGGGCTTGAGCAGCAGGCGTTTTTCAGCGGCATGGACTACACGCTGGAAACAAAGTTTGGAGCGCCGTTTTTCGGCAAAGATGAAAACCCGGAATTGATCTGGGTGCTGTCGGTGAACAGCAGTGATCTTGCCAGCGGGCGCATTTCGCCGGAAAACCAGAAAATCAACTTCAAAGTCAATGATTTGAGGCCGGGGATCACGGTGGCCGGGAATTTACGCTTCGGCAGCCATGCCCGGCGCCGTCCGGTGGCGGTGTACTTTTTCGCCCGCGACCCGTTTCCTGAACTTCGCAGGTTCAAACGGTTTTCCGTGGGGCTTTATCCCGCCGACAGCCCGCTGAACAGCCTGCTGGAAAACTATGACTTCGAGTATGAGAAGATTGAAGCGCCGGAGAAATTCCGCGGCCAGGTGCTGTTCATCAGCGGCGTTGACTTCGACAAAAACCCGAAACTTCTGGACCCGCTCCTCCGGCGGTTGCCGCGCGGACGGAAAATCGTCGTGCTGCCCCCGGTCAGCGGAACGCTTAAATTCCCTGCCTCCATGTTTACCAAAACCACTCTGCTGCCGCCGAACGGCATTCAGGAAATGCGCCGTGAATTCGACGCCTTGCCGCTGGCTTACAACATCAATATGCAGACCTCGGGCGATTCGCTGACGCTGAAATTCAGCGATAAGGGCCAAGGTTCCGGCGGCGTGGTCCTGGATACCCGGCAGGGAGGCAAGTTGATTTTTTCGGGCTGGTCACTGGACGATTTGACCAACCCGACCGGCATCTACCTGCTGCGTTACCACATGCGCCCGGATATCCGCTGACGGCGGAATTCACCGGGCGGCGTGGAATCAGATTTCCCGGATTTTCTCGCGGTGCGTCAGGGAGTAGATCACCGGGATCAGGATCAGCGTAATCAGGGTCGAACTGGTCAATCCTCCGATCACCACCCGGGCGAGCGGAGCCTGCGCTTCGCCGCCGTCCCCCAGCCCGAGCGCCAGCGGCATCAGGCCGAGGATGGTGGTCAGGCTGGTCATCAGGATCGGGCGCAGGCGGCGGCGGCCGGATTCTTCGATGGCGGCGTTTTTAGCCAGGCCGTCACGGCGGCGCAGCAAATTGACCTGGTCCACCAGAATAATGGCGTTGTTCGTCACGATCCCCGCCAGCATGATGCACCCGATGTACGAATAAATGTTGAACGTGGTCCCGCTGGCGTAGAGGATGATGCAGACCCCGATCAGCGCGAACGGCACCGAAAACATGACGATCAGCGGGTCCAGCAGCGATTCGTACTGGCAGGCCATCACCATGTACACCAGCGCGAGCGCCAGGATCGCCCCCAGCAGCAGCGTGCGGGTGGACTTCTGCTGTTCCTCCCAGTCGCCGCCGAAGGTGATGGAGAACCCCTGCGGCATGGGGATGCCGGCGAATTCCTGGTCGAGTTCCTGAAGCGCGGTGCCCATGTCGATATCGACCAGTTCGGCGGTAACGGTGATCAGCCGTTCCTGGTTTTTGCGGTCGATGGCGAGCGGGCCGAGGCGCGGCTCGCTGGTGACCACGTTGCGCAGGATGACCTGGTCGCCGTCGGCGTTCGGGATCGAAATGTCGAGGAGGCGGTTGATCGACATCAGATCGGCGTCCTTGACCGAAACGACGATGTCGTACTCGTTGCCGCTCTCGCGGAAAACCCCGGCGTTGTTGCCGTCGATGATCGTCTGGAGCGCGTTGGCGATCTGGTGCGTGGTGAGCTTCATATCGTAGGCTTTGTTGCGGTCGATACGGATATTTTCCTCGGGATTGCCCGATTCGCGGCTGATTTTCACGTCCGCCAGATGGCGGTTTTCGTTCATGATCCGGGCCACTTCGCGGGCGAGGTCACCGGCGATATCGAGGTCGAACCCGCGGATTTCCACCTCCACGCCCGCGTCGCCGCCGCCCATGCGGAACATGCCCTGGCCCGGACGGACCCGGACGGTGGTGCCGGGAACGGCGTTGTTCAAGAGTTTGCGGAGGTCGTTGGCGACCTGTTCGCTGGAGCGCTGGCCGAGTTTGCGGCGTTCGCTGCGCGGCCACAGCGGCATCCGGATGTTGGCGGTGTGCCCGCCGCGCTGCTGCCAGGAGTTGGCGCCCACGTCGCCGGTGACGACTTTGGCCTCGGGAGTGTTTTCACGGATCAGTTTTTCGATGTGCTTGTAGCGTTCGTAAACGACGTCGAAGCGAGTTCCGGTTTCCATTTCGATGCTGACGCGGACTTCGCTTTCGTCGGTGACCGGCATGAATTCGTTGCCGATCCACGGGACCATGGCGACGGAAAGCCCGAGCAGCACGACGGCCAGCAACGAGACGGCGATCCGGTGGCGCAGAGCCCAGCCGACCATGGCTTTGTATTCGTTTTCCAGCCCGGTCATCAGGTTTTTGCTGAACGAGAGGAGCCAATGGAGCGACCAGTGGTGTTTCTCCACGCCCTGAGGCGACATGAACAGATTGGTCATCATCGGCGCGAGCGTGAGCGCGGTAATCAGCGAACAGCCGAGCGAAAAGGCGATGACCGTCGCCATCTGCTTGAACATGATGCCGGTGACCCCGGTCATGAAAAACGCGGGCAGGAACACCGCCATCGTCGTCAGCGTGCTGGCGATGATCGGCGACGCCACTTCCTGGGCGCCGTTCACGGAGGCGTCGAAGCGGGATTTGCCTTCCTCGTCGCGGAGGCGGTAAATATTTTCCAGCACCACGATCGAGTTGTCCACCAGGATGCCGACGCCCAGCGCCAGCCCTCCCAGGGTGATGATGTTCACGGACTGGTCGTTGAAAAACATCAGCGTAAACGTGGCGACGATGGAGATCGGGACCGAAATCGAAATGATGAACGTGCTCCGCAGGTCGCGGAGAAAGAAAAACAGGATCAGCATCGCCAGCAGTCCGCCCTGAATCGCCGAATCGCTGACGTTGCGGATGGAGTTTTCGATGTATTCGGAGGAATCCATCAGGGTGATCAGGTTCAACTGCGGGTAGTCGATCCGGAGCTGGGCGAGTTCCCGGCGGGCGCCTTCGGCCACGGCGACGGTGTTGTTGCCGGACTGCTTGTAGATTACGATCCGGACGCCGGGGAAACCGTCCACCGGGAAGACGCTGCGGACCTTGCTCCAATGGTCGTTGACTTTTCCGATGTCCTTGATGCGGATCATTTCCTGTCCGGAGGTGCCGACGACGAGGTCTTCGATTTCGTGGATGTTGCGGTATTCGCCGGGGGTGCGGACGGTGACGTCGAGGTTGCCGAACTCGATCGCCCCGGCCGAGAGATTCAGCGTGCCGGAACGGATGCTCTGCATGATCGAATCCAGCGGAATGCCGGAGCTGACCAGGCGGTTCACGTCGAGGTCCACATTGATTTTGCGGTCGCGCCCGCCGCGGACGTCGGCGGAGGCCACGCCCGGCACCCGTTCGAAACGGTAACTGACGTTGTCCTTGATCATCTGCTTCATCTGCACCGGATCAAGATCGGCGGAGGCGCCGATGATCAGGATCGGGTAGTTGGACATATTGAATTTGCGGATCATCGGGCGGTCGGCTTCGTCGGGGAAATTGGGCGTCACCCGGTCGAGGCGGTCGCGGATGTCGTTGGTCGCTTCGTCGAGGTTGGTTTCGTAGGAGAAGCGGATGTTGACGCGGCTGCTGCCTTCCATCGAGGTCGAGGTGACTTGTTCGACGCCGGCCACGGCGCTCACGGCGCGTTCGATCGGGCGCGTGATGATTTCCTCGATTTCCTCGGGGCCCGCGTTTTCGTAGGTGGTGGAAATGGAGAGTTCCGGGTAGGTGATGTCCGGCATCAGGTCCACCGGGAGCCGCGACAGCGAAATGCCCCCCAGTACGATCACGATGATCGTGCACATGGAGACGAAAATAGGACGCCGGACGGAAAATTCAATCAATTTCATTATTGTGCGTTCCCGTCTTTCTGCCTCTTGGCGGGCAGCAGGACTCCGGCGCCGTCCTCAAGCAGGTGGTGCCCCATGACGACGACATCGCCGCGCAGGTCTTTCGGCTCGAGGACTTCCTCTTTGCCGCCCATGACGACGCCGCCCTTGACCGGGACGAATTTGACGGTGGAGTCTTGTTTGACAACGAATACCCCTTCGGTTTCGTTGCGGCGGGCCTTGGCGGTGACCGGCATGACGGTCGCGCCGGGGCTGGTGCTGAATTGCAGTTCGGCGGTGACGAACATTCCCGGTTTGAGCTTGTGCCCGGCGTTGTCGATGGTCAGCTCCACCACGCCCTGGCGGGATTTTTCCTTGATGACCGGGGAGATGCGGATGACTTCCGCGTCGAACGCTTCGCCTTTGAAGGCGTCTACCCTGATCTTGGCTTTCTGTCCGACGAACATGAACGGGATGTCGCGTTCGACCACGTTTACCACCACTTTCATGGTGTCGAGGTCCACCAGCGTCATCAGGGGGGTGTTGCCCTGGAGCAGCGAGCCTTCGTTGACGAAGCGTTCGCCCACGTAACGGCGGTTGCTGCCGCTGTCCCAGTTGGCGGTGACGGCGGTGTAGCTGAGTTTGACCTTGGCGGATTCCAGCATGGTCTGGCGGAGTTTGACCTGCGCTTCGGTGACCCGTTTCCGGGCCTGATAGGCTTTACTGTCGGCGGCGATACGCTCGAATTCGGCGTCGGAAATAATCCGTTTATTGGCCAGCGAAGTGGCCCGCAGGAAATCGCTCTGTTTCAACGCGAGCATATCCTCGGCTTCGGCGAGGTTGGCTTTGGCGACGTCGAGCTCGGCGGCGGCCTGTTCCATTTCCAGGCGGAATTCTTCGTCGTCAAGCTGGGCGACGATGGCGCCGCGCAGAACCTCCGCGCCGACGTTGTAGAAAATTTTGCGTGCCCAGCCCGTCACCCGCGGCGAAACGATGAATTCGGCGTCCGAGGAGAGCGTCCCGGTAAAATAGCGCACGTCATGAATGTCCTCCACCGTGATCGGCGCGGTTTCCACCGCCACGACGGACCGCCCGGGCTGTTTCTGCCGGTCCGCTTTGCGGGAGTTGATGAATTGCCAGACGACCGCTCCCGCCCCTGCCGCCGCGATGAGAAGCAGCAGTAAAAATAACTTTTTAAATTTCATGAAATCCTTTCCCTGTCAATATTGATAATCATTAGTCGTTGCCGCCGGACGGATAGTTACATTCCGGAACAAATTTTCCCGAAAGATTCGTCTGCCGCCCGGCAAATGCGTCATGTCCGGTGGTTTTTCAGGTAATCCACGATGGTTTCGGCGAAGGCGTGCCCGATGCCGGGGACGCGGGCGGCGATCTCCTCTGCCTCTGCTTTGCGCAGGGCGCGGACCGAGCCGAACGCCCGCAGCAGCGATTTTTTGCGGTTCTCGCCGATGCCCGGGATATCGTCCAGCAGCGATTCCTGGACCCGGCGCAACCGCAGTTGCCGGTGGTAGCTGATGGCGAAACGGTGGGCTTCGTCGCGCAGCGCCTGGAGCATCCGCAGGGCAGGGCGGTGCTTGTCGATGACGATCGGTTCCTCGCGCCCCGGCAGGAACACTTCTTCATTGCGTTTGGCCAGCCCGATCACCGGGACCGGCGGATAGCCGATTGCGAGCAGGGCGGTCAGGGCGGCGGAGAGCTGCCCCTTGCCGCCGTCGATGACGATCAGGGACGGCGGCGGCTGATTTTCCGCCATTTTGCGCGAATAATGGCGGGTCAGCACTTCGCGCATGGTGGCGAAGTCGTCGATCTGGTCCACCGTCTTGACCCGGAACCGGCGGTAACGGTCGCGGGCCGGGCGGCCGTTGACGAAGCAGACCGCGCTGGAAACCGCGTAGGTCCCCATCAGGTTCGAGTTGTCGAAACACTCGATATGGTCCGGCGGGAACTTCATTCCCAGCGCCTGCTGGAGGTCGGTCACGGCTTCTTCGCCCGGCGGCGCGGCGATGGAGGCGTGGGCGAAGCTCCGGGTTTTCTGTCCGAAAATCTGCTTGAGGTTGGTGATCACGTCGCGGGTTTTGGCGGCACGCTCGAACCGGGCGGCGGCGGCCTGTTCCTTCATCCGCCCTTCCAGTTCGGTGACGAGTTCCGAGATGTCGCCCTGGATGACCGCCATCATTTTTTCCGCCAGCGCCCGGTATTGCTCCTGCGTCACCGAGCCGTCGCAGGGGCGCGAACAGTCTTTGACGATCCGTTTCAGGCAGTGTTTGCGGACCTCCGGGCCGGGTTCCGGCACCGAACAGGAGCGGAGCCCGAAATGGACCGTCAGGTATTCGATGGTTTCGCGCAGGGCGCCGCCCTGCGGGAACGGTCCGAAATAGAGCGCGCCGTCGTCTTTGCGCAGGCGGGCGAATTCGAACCGGGGCCACGGATCGTTCATATTGATTTTGGCCATCAGGTAACGTTTGTCGTCGCGCATCAGCACGTTGTAACGCGGCGCGTACTGCTTGATCAGCCTCGATTCGAGGATCAGGGATTCGTCCTCCGTCCGGACGAGCTGGTATTCCCAACTGTGGATGGAGTTGATCAGCGAACGGAGCTTGGGATCGGCGCGGCGCGCCTGCGACGGCTGGAAATAATGGCTCAAACGCCGCCGCAGGTTGCTGGCCTTGCCCACGTAAATAACTTGTCCGAACCGGTTGCGGAAGATGTACACGCCCGGCGTCGGCGGTACTTCACCGGGGTGGAATCCTTCTGCTCGGTCCGGCATGTTCGCTCCGTCAGGACTGGACGAACGGGTCGTAGAGCCCTTTTTCGTACAGGTGGTTAAGGACGATCGCCGGTCCGGCGTAGGCCCCGATGTCGCGGCGGAGCGCGCTGGTGGTGATTTCGCAGCCGTCCAGCGACACCTGCCAGCAGAAACGCGGCAGGTATTTCCGCAGCGGCTCCATGAACAGGTCGCCGGCGGCCCAGGCGATGGTGCCGAGAATGATTTTTTCCGGGTTCAGCGCGTTGATCAGGATGCCGATGCCCTGGGCGTTGCGGACCATGATTTCGTCCCAGACCCGGCAGGCGTAGGCGTCGCCCTGGCGGACGGCGGTTTCCAGCGCCATGAAGTCGATGTCCGTCACGTTGCCGCCCGCCGCCTTGACGATGGCGTGGTCCGGCCGGCCCGCCAGTTCTTTCTGCAGGCGCAGCGCCACCGCGCGGCCGCCGCAGAACGCTTCGTAACAGCCGTGCATGCCGCATCCGCATTCGGGGCCGTTGAGGTCGATGACCGTGTGGCCGATTTCGCCGCCGTAGTAACCGGTGCCGTCGATCAGGTGCCCGGCGGCGATGATGCCGCCGCCGATGCCGGTGCTCATGGTCAGGTAAATCACGTCGCGGCAGCCGCGGCCCGCGCCGAAGAACCATTCGGCCAGCATCCCGGCGTTGGCGTCATTTTCCATGATCGCTTCGATGCCGAGCGCGTTGGAAAGGGTTTCATTGATCCGGACATTGCGCCACTTCGGGTTGTTGGGGGGGCGGGTCATGATGCCGTTCGGGATGTCGGCGGGGCCGGGGGTGGAAACCCCGATGCCGCGGATGTCGCTGTTTTTGAATCCGGCGCCGGCGATCATCCGGGCGCCGCTGTCGGCCAGCCTGGCCAGCATTTCGGCGGGATCGGTGTCCTTGTTGTCAAAGCGCTCGGTGGCGAGGACCTTGCCGTTGCTCATCATCAGCGAGGCGGCGATTTTGGTGCCGCCGACGTCATAGCCGAGAATCGGAAAATGGGAGGTCATGGGAGAATCCTTGTTTTCAATGATTATATAACGCCTAAATCTTTTTTCAGTTTTTCTTCCTGCAGGACATTGACGATGTCCGGGCCGTGGATGGCTTTCATCAGCTTCACATAAAACACGTAAAACGCCTGCGGGTCGGGTTTGACCACGACGTCCCCGGCGGAGGCGTCCAGCATGAACTTGCGCTTGGCGCGGTCGTGGCGGTAAGCGTCGAGGTAGCGCATCAGCGTCCGCGGGCTGAGTTCCTCGTATTTATGCTGGCCGAATTGTTCCACGTAATCCGCGGCCATGCTCATGACCAGGGTTTCCCTCGGTTTTTTCAAGCCCAGCACCTTCAGGAATTCTTCGATCATCTCCATGCAGCGGAGTTCGTCGAACATCGGGAAATTAATGCCGAGCCCGCGGCTTGAGATGTTGGCCGGAAATTCGTAGTTCGAAGCCGCCGTGACGCAGATGTTCGGCGAGAGCGCGACGCTGCCGCCGACGTGGGTACGGAAATAATACCAGTCGATCTTGTCCGGCTCGATGTCGTCGAAAAACACCACGAATTTGCGGTCCTTGCGCATCGCCAGCTTGTCGAGCAGGCGTTCGAGCCCCTGCTCGAGGTCTTCCGGCTCCGGCAGGATCAGGGTGATTTTCGGATGGCGCAGGGCGTAGGCGATGGAAAAATGCGTTTTGCCCAGCCCCGGCAGGCTCGAAACCAGCAGCGGCACGTTGTGCTCGCCGCGGGCAAAACCGCTGTAGTGGTCTTCGAAATTCTGCCGGACGCCGAGATAGCCGAAGAAACTATCCGCCGGGCGGATGTAGTTCAGGTCCACGGCGTTGAACTCCCCGTCCCGGTAACGGTAGGCGCGGTGCCCCGCGAACGGATCGCCGGTTTCCGCCAGCCGGAGAAAATAATCGACGGCGCCGCCGCCGACCAATGCCGGTTTCGCCGCCATGACACGGTCGATCTCCGGGTTCAGGCGGGGGAGGATGGTATCGGCGCCGGGAGCATTATGCTGCCGGAGTAATTCGATGTAAGCGGAAACAAGGCCGCAACCGGCGCACAGGCGCCCGGCGTGGGCAATGGCAAAGGCGTCGCCGCCGTTCAGCTCGCGGGAGGCGTTCAGGCGGGTGATCAGGCCTCCGGCGTTGAAGGCGTCGGCGATGCTGTTCTCCAGCATCGAGGCGAACGCGGCGTCGCCGCAGCGGCGGGCGAGCTCGTTGATGAAGTCGATGGAATCCGCTTCCCGTGAGACCGTCCGCCGGAGCCGTTCCGCGGAAGCGGCGTCCTGTTCGAACGCCCGGAGGTCGTCCAGCATCGCCTGCAGGACCGCGTCGTAGAGTTCGATGAAGTCGCGCCGGTAGATGTCGATGAAATGCCGTTTGCCGCCGGAAACGCCGGTGAAGATTACTTCCAGGCTGGTTTTGGCGTCCGTGATCCGGGCCATCAGTTCTCGGGCGGGGGAGGTCATTTCGCGGTCACCGGGGGTTGTTCGACCATGATGCGGTCGGTGATTTCCTGCCCCAGCTCAAAGTCGTAGAACGGCATCCGCGGATAGGACATGTAGGAGCCGAGGAGGTTTTCCTGGATTCCGGTGGCGACCGCGAATTTGTTCGGGTTTTTCAGGGCGGGGCGGAACCATTTGTTGAGGCAGTTGATCAGGTGCGGATTGGCGGCGTTCTGGAGGCGCCCTTCGATGTAGAGGGAATTGTAGGCTTCGTCCTCCTGTCCGATCATGACCAGCCCGGCGGTTTTCGTCAGGTTGGCGAGTTCGAGGAACAGCCGGGCGTCGGCGGCGTTGCCGATCTTGGTGACGGTTTCGCGCATTTTGGCGGCGGCGTACATGACGGTCTCGCCCTGTCCGGCCTGTACGGCGCAGATGCCGTAGCTCAGCCAGAATCCCGGCTGGTCCTGTTCGTATTTGTGGGCGGCCTTGAAAATCAGCGAAATCCAGGAAGGCGGCATCCGGAACTCATGCATCGGAAACCAGTCCAGTCCCATGTAGAAGCCTTTGTAACTGCGCTGCAATTCGTCTTCGAACGTGGTGCGGCTGCCTTCGCGGATTCCCGCCAGATAGCCGGTGATGGCGCGGCGGATCGGCGTTTCGGTGATGATGAAGTCCGCGCCCGAATTCTGCCCGTACCAGGTGAAACGCACCGGCAGATACATGCCGGTCCGGGCGTCGATGAGCTCGATCGGGGATTGGACGCCGGGCGTGTTGAGCTTGCCCGCCAGTTCATAAAGGATCAGGGATTTGACCGGTTCCTGGTCTTTGCCGCTGTTGAATTGCTGGGCCAGTTCGAGCATGGCGGGGGGATAGGAGCGTTCGACGGCTTTCAGCAGGTAGCCGCCTGCGATATGGGGATCGGAGGCCAGCAGTTGGCTGACTTTGAATTGGGCGCGGGCCTGGCCGTTGTCCGCGGCCAGAAAATAGAGCTTGCGGGCTTTTTCGTCCACCCGGCCGAGGGAGCGCTCGATGCGTTCGGCCATTTCGAACTGGGCGGGCGGGTAGTTCATTTCGACGGCGTAATTCAGCTCTTTATTGCCCGCGTATTCGCTTTTTTCGCTGAAATAAATCCGGGCCAGATAGTATTGGGCTTCGGGATAATTGTTTTCGGCGGCATGATAGAAATAACTCCGGGCCTGGCCCAGGTCGCGTTCGACGCCGTCGCCGTGGTAATACATTTTGCCGAGTTCGACGGCCGCCGGCAGGTATTTTTCTTTGTAACAGGCGAGGAACAGGCGCAGGGCTCTGGCGGTGTCTTTTTCCGTCCCTCTGGCGTAGTAGTGCTGGAGCCCGAGCACGTACATCCGCGGGAATTGCCCGGCGAGATTGGAACGCGACAGGATGGCGAAGGACCGTTCATAAAGGATTCGCGCCATCGTCGGGTTCGGCGTCTGGTCGCCCCAGCCTTTTTCCTGCAGATAGCCGTTGAAATAGATCGCCACCGGATTGCTGAGCTGAGCCGCGAGCTTGAGCCAGACCGTCGCCATCTCGTAGTCGATCGGCGTGATGCCGCCGATGATATAGGCCATGCCCAGCTCGGCCTGGCTGTTGTGGTCGCCGATATCGGCTTGTTTCTGCAGGCGGTTGAATTCGGATACACAGCCGGGCAGGGAACCCGCCAGCGCGGTAATCACCGCCGCCACTGCAATCGTCCGTATTTTTCTCATCATGATCGTATAGCCTCATTTCATTGTTTCATTAAAGATAATTATAGCCTGTTTTGAACAAATTACCAGTGGATAAAAAGTCATTTTGGCGGCGAATCCTTTTCTTTTTTTAAGCCGGGTGCAAGTTTTTGAAGTCAGGATGCAGCGCATCCGTCCGCACCGGGCCGTGCCCGGGCGTGCCGCAGCGGCGAAACGCTGCCCGTTCGCAGAGCGGAATATTTTGTTTCGCCCGAATGGGCGACCAGCGCTGTCCGCGCGCTGGACTGCGTGCGGCAACGTGCCGCCGCGAAAGTTCTTTCATTCGGGATTGAAAAATCGGCATACGGCGTTTGTTAGAAAATGATTAGAATTTTAAAAGGGCGGTTTGTTTTTGATCTGTCCGCGTGATATGTTCAGTTAATTTATGGCGGTGTGAATTTTCAATGATCGGAATCTGTTAAAAACTATGGTGTTTCGCAATAGTATTTGGGCTCTGCCCTTGTCTGTTTTGATGGTCCTGCTGGCCGGGTGCGATGACCGGGGCGGTGTTAAAATCGACAGCGTCCGCGTGTTTCAGGGGGCTGAACAGTGCGCCCTGCCGGGCCGGGCTTTTGAAAGCCCCCTGGTGGTCGAAGTCTCCGGCAAATCGGAAAAAGGATGGTTCGGCGGCGAAATCGGGCGTCCGCCGGCGGCGGGGGCCCACGTGTTTTTTCAACTGCAGGACGGTTCGGACCTGACGCTCTCGGCGCAGGAAGCGACTGCCGACGACAGCGGGCTGGTGCGCCTGAACGTCACCGCGGGGCGCCGGATCGGCGATCAATACCTGCGGGTGATTCCGGCGGACGCGCCCGACAAAGCCATTACGGTCCGTTTCGCGACCGGAGTAGAAATCCGCGGCGCCGGTCAGGAATGCCGCGCCGGAAGCGTGATCCCCGAACCGCTGACCGTCAAACTGGCGGGGTCGGACGGCGCCCCCGCGGCCGGAGTGCCGGTTTATTTCAAGATCGTTTCCGCGCCCTCGGCGGAAGACACCGGAGTGCTGACCCGGGCCACGGCCGTGACCGACAGCGACGGCGAAGCGCGGACCTTTTTCCGGCTCGGAAATGAAACCGGGCGCTACGATATCCAGGTCGAAATCGGCGGGCAGGAAAACGGGATGTTTTTCACGCGCGGCGTCGCGGCGTCCGTCCTGGGCTACGACGTCATGGCGTTGATCATCAATACGCTCGGCGGGCTGGCGGTCCTTGTTTTCGGGATGAAAGTGATGAGCGACGGACTGCAGAAAGCGGCCGGTGAGCACATGCGGAACATCCTGCATTATTTTTCCCGGAACCGCTGCGTCGGCATTCTGGCCGGGGCGCTGGCGGCGGCGGCCGTGCAGTCTTCCAGCGCCAGTACGGTCATGGTCATCGGATTCGTCAATGCCGGATTGTTGAACCTGGTTCAGTCGATCGGGATTATTTTCGGGGCGAATATCGGGACGACGGTTACGGCACAGGTGATTTCGTTCAACATCGGGTGGATCGCCATGCCGGCGATTGTGGCGGGGCTGGCGGTCATGTTCGTGTCGCAGCGTTTCCTGCGGGGTTGGGGCGAAACGGTGCTGGGGTTCGGGTTTCTGTTTTTCGGGATGAACCTGATGAGCGATTCGCTGAAAACCGTCGCCGGTTTTCCGGGTTTTGTCCGTTTTTTCAGTACCTTCGACTGCGCGCCGGTCGGGGGATGGATGCCGCCGGCAATCACGCTCGGCGTGATCGGGATCGGGATGGCGGCTGCAATCATCATCCAGAGCAGTTCGGCGGTGACCGCCGTCATTCTGGCGCTCGGCGCCGGGGGGCTGCTCAATCTTTATACGGCGGTGCCGCTGGTCCTCGGCGCCAACGCCGGCACCACCGTCACGGCGCTGCTGGCGGCGATTCCCACGAACCGCATCGGGAGGCAGGCGGCGGTGGCGCATGCGATTTTCAACATTGTGGGAGCCGGAGTCATTTTCGGTTCATTTTACCTGCCGGTGGGCGGTTCCGGGAAACCGGTCTTCTTTGCGCTGATCGATTACATGACGGCAGGCAATGCGTTTGCCGCCGTTCCGCAGAACCTGACGAGGCATATCGCCAACGCCCATACCATGTTCAATGTCATCACGGCGGTGCTGCTGGTCCCCTTCATCGCCCAGATCGCGGCGTTCTGCGAATGGCTGATTCCGGTGCGGAACGATAAGGTGAAGTACAAATACCTCGAGCCCTATCTTCTGGACACTCCCTCGATTGCGCTGGAACAGTCGGTGCGGGCGCTCTGCCACATGGTCCGGGAATCCTGGAGCATGGTGGGACAGGCGGTGAATGAACAATTCCTGAAATCCGACATTGACGAGGCGAAATTCCGTGCGCTGGCCAAACGCGAGGACCGTATCGACGAATTGCAGATGGAGGTCACCGAATATCTGGTCCAGATCACCCGCCGTGAACTCAGCGAGCCGCAGTCGGAGCTGATCCCGCTCCTGATGCACTGCACCAACGACGCCGAACGCATTGCCGACCATACCGCCAACATCCTGACGCTGACCACCCGGCTGCACGACGCGGCGGGCAACCTGTCGGAACGGGGGCGCAACGATCTTGCATTCATGAACCGTCATCTGGCCGAATTGGCGAAAAGCGTTCTGGAGGCGCTGGAATCCGGCAAATCCGAATATGTCGATCTGGCATTGGAACACGAAGAGGAAATCAACCGTCTGGCCGTCGAGCTTGAAGCGGCGCATATCGAACGTTTGCGGCTCGGGCTTTGCGACGCCATTGTCGGCGTCATTTACATCGAACTGATCGGCGAACTGGAAAAAGTGGCTGACCACCTGACCAATATCGCCGAGCGTGCCGAGGCGATTCAGCAACACTATATCGACATGGGGCGCGAACGGTCCGCCACCGCGTCCGGTGAGTTCGCCTGAGCTCATTTTCCGTTTTTCAAATGCGTGTCTCTTCCGAAAGAGTTTTAGGGAAAAAACGGAAGCCCTGCTTGATTTTTCAGTAAAACGATTTACATTGTGATTCCTTAGAAGAGTAGTGAAATTTTGTGATAGATAGTAGAGAAGTACAGCGGCTGTTGCGGTGTTGAATCGGGAAAACGAGGAGTCAGTCGGTTTTGATCAGCTTTTTAGGACAGTATTCAAGTCTGTTGGTATATCCGGGATTGGCACTTTCGTTATCGATGGTGCTGACCTATCTTTGCCTGATTATTCTGCCGCGCCTTGGGTTTATCGATAAGCCCGGCGGGCGCCATATCCATGACACAGTGGTTCCCCGGGGCGGCGGAATTGCGGTCATCATCGCTTTTTTTGTCGTTCTTGCACTGTACATCGTCGGGCATCTCGGTTCTGTTGACGGGGATGTTTTCTGGCGGCTGTTCCTGCCTGCGTTGCCGCTGACGCTGATCGGGCTCCTGGACGACCGTTTCGATGTCAAATCCTGGCTCAAGCTGCTTGCCCAGATTCTTGTGGTCGTGGTCGCCTGGCCCTATGTGCCGCATTCCATTATGATTTTCGGGTGGATGGTTCCGCCCATTCTGACGTTCGGCATATTGCTGGTATGGGTGATCATCATCGTCAACGCGTTCAACCTGATTGACGGACTGGACGGGCTGGCTTCCGGGCTGGCGATTGTTTCGTCCGTCTGCATGGCGCTCTGGTTTCTGCTGGTCGGCGGGCACCGGAGCGAGGCGATGTGCATGTTGATTCTGGCGGGGGCCTGTCTGGGGTTCCTGCGTTATAATTTTTATCCGGCCAAGATTTTCCTCGGCGATACCGGGAGTACATTTCTGGGGTTGGTGTTTGCCATTACCGGATTGTCTGCCATGGACAAAGTGGTGACGATGACCTCGCTGCTGCTGCCGGTTCTGGCGATCGGGGTCCCGCTTTTCGACGTGGTTCTGGCCATCTGGCGGCGCAGCGCCCGCAAGTTGCTGAATCCCGGGGCCGGGGGAATCATGGACGGCGACCAGGACCACCTGCATCACCGTCTTTTCCGGCAAAACCAGAACCAGACCAAGACCGCGTTCATCATGTACCTGATCGGGTGTGCGTTTGCCGCGATCGCGCTGCTGCTGCTGACCCTTGGCGAATCCTCGCCGGCGATTGCTTACGTGACGCTTCTGATTGCAGTCCTGGTCATGATCCGGCAGTTGGCGGTGGTTGAACTGTTAGACTCCGCCATATTGTTCCAGCGCGGGCTTTCCAAACCAAGAAAAGGAATTTTTGTCAACATGATTCATCCGTTCATCGACTTTTTTATGATTGCCATATCCTATGTGGTGACCAGTGTCATCCTGATCGGCCATTTTCAGGATTTCAGCCTTTTTCTCTGCATGTTTGTTCCGATTGCAATGACCCTGATGTTTTCGCGGGTCTATCGGATCTACTGGCTGCGGGCGGGGCTGAATAATTACTGGCATCTGGCCCTGGTGATTGCATTGGGTTCGGTGTTGTCCTGTTTCTTCGTCTATCTGTTCCAGATGGAGACCTTGACGGCGGATTACGGAATTAACGAGCGCTGGCTTTATGGAGCCTGCCTTCTGTTCGGGCTGTTGAATATCACATTGATCTCGCTGGAACGCTTTCTGCTGCATTACGCGGAAGGATTCTGGTTTCGGAAAATGTACCTCCAATACGGGAATGAAGAAGGGGTGGAGCGTATTCTGATTTATGGCGGCGGACTGAAATGCCGGATTTATGTGAATTACATCTATTGCGCCCAGCGCACGGATTATCCGAAGATTGTAATCGGGATTCTGGATGATGATCCGGTGTTGCACGGATTGCGGGTATACGGTTTCAAGGTGCTTGGAAGCGCCAGGCAGATCGAGCCGATATATGCCAAGCGGCCCTTTGACAAGATCGTCATTGCCATCGATACCGTGCAGGAATATGAAATGAATATTTTGAACGCATTCTGCGAAAAAAATAATATCAAGTTATTGCATCTTGCCATTGCGGAAAAAGGATTGGACGATGCCCCGGTGTCGATCGTGCCGTTACCGGCGGCGGTGCGGGATAACGTGAAAAACGATTAATTTAAAAACACTTATTGTGGAGGTATATTTTGAATAACGATTCCGAATTTGTATTCAGCTTCGATTTGGTGGTTGATTTTGTCAAGAGATTTAAATGGCGGCTGTTCATGTTCGCATTTTTGAGCCTGGCGGTAGTCGTCCTGATTGCGGGAACGATTTGCATTCTGCTGCCTTCGCATCGTTACATGACTCAGGAAATTGAAATCCTGCTGCCGATCCGCGGCAAGGATGAAGCGCGTATCTATCCCAGCGGCAAAAAATTCAACCGCCTGGATATTGTCAGCCCGCCGATCCTGAAAAAAGTATACAAGAATAATCAATTGGAAGGCATTCTTTCCTATGAAGATTTTCAGAAGAGCATATCGGTCGTTAATTTCTCGATTGACCGGGCCCTGCTGGATGCCGAAGTCGCCTCGAAACTCAGCAAACGGAATTTGACCGCCGCCGATATCAGCAATATCGAACGGGAATACCGCAATGCCCTTGCCAAAATCGATTCCTCGATTTATCGGGTTGTGTTTGCCAATTCCTCTGTGCCGCCGGTTCTTTCGGCCAAGATTTTGAACGAGACCATATTAACCTGGTTCAAGATATACAGTCTGCTTGAAGCGGAAAAATTGCCGGTTATCACTGTTGATACTCAAATAGACGCGACGATTGCCCAGGATCTGAAGCAGAGCCGTTTTATTGCGCTTGACCGGCTTCAATACTATCTGGACCAGCTTGAACGATTGAGCGGAAGGCTCCAGCTTGTGCAAAGCGACCGGAAGTTGACGGCGTCTACCGGGGAGTCTCTGGAAGATATCGTTTCCGCCATGCGTTATATCAAGACCTATCAATTGGCCCTGCTTCGCCAGATGGTCATGGCGGATGCCGGTCTTCAGACTTCACTGGACCCGATGTATGTTCAGAGCCGCCTGGAGCATGAACAGCGGCAGTTGAATACATTAAAGACGCAACATAAAATGTTGCTGGATTCCCTGGCGATCATGGAGAAGAAGGGCGTCGAAGGTAGTGGCGGGGGCAAGGAAACGGAAGCGTCCCTGATGCTGGATTCCGGCGTGCTGAACCAACTTTCCGCGATTTTCTCCCGGGATGCAAGCAATAACTTCCGGACCATGCTGGCCGAGCAGAATCTCGCCCTTGCCAGTTCGATCGCCAAACAAGAGGAAGCGGTTTCCTTCTACCAGGAAATCTCCAGCAAGATGAAGAAAGTGTCCGAAAACACCGTGACCGGCAATAGCGCGGAGTTCGATCAGCTTTTCCAGGGTGTGTTGAAAAATGTCATCAACCTGGGCAAAACGATTGCCGAGCTGAAACAACTGCTGACCGAAGATTATCTGTCCTCCCAGAGTTTCTATGTTCCGGCCGGTGAGGCCGCCTGGACTCAGGACCCGCTGATCTCATGCAAAAAGCTCGGCGGCGGCGCGGTTGCCGCATGGCTGCTCCTCAATGTCATTTATGGCGGGTTGCTGTTTACTGGCAACTATATCGGAAAAAAGCCGGAGAAGAAATAAACGGCGAAACGCTGGCCCGCGCACGCCGCGAAGTTCTTTTAGCCAGGATGTGAGGCATCCGTTCGCGCCGGGCCGTGCCCGGGCGTGCTGCAGCGGCGAAACGCTGCCCGTTCGCGGAACGGAATCCTCTGTTTCGTCCTATGGGCGCCCGGCGCATGAACTGCGCTGAGCCACGTACCGTAACGTGCCGCCGCGAAATTCTTCAGTCAGGATGCCGGATTAATCGAGTTTGATCTTTTCCGAAATTTTGGCGGCTGTTTCATTGCGCCGGGCGTCGTCGGCATAGGGTTTCTGGCGCCAGTTCCAGCGGAATCCATCTTCCACGCCGCGCGGCACTACGTGCAAATGCGCATGCATCACCACTTGCCCGGCGCATCCGCCGTCCGCCAGATGCAGATTGAAGCCGTCGTAATCAAGCGCGCGCTTCAGGGCCACTCCGATCCGTCCGCCGACACGGAACATCCGTCCCGCCGCGTCTTCCGGGATGGAGGAGCTTCCGGCGTGGTGTTCTTTCGGGATCACCAGCGTGTGGCCGGGGTTGATCGGCGCGATGTCGAGAAATGCGTAGACCTTATCATCCTCATACACCTTGCTGGAAGGGATCTCGCCTTTGATTATTTTGCAGAAAATACAGTTATGCATATTTACTTCTCCTGTTGAAGATTGTATTCTTTGATTTTCCGGATCAGCGTCCGGCGGCTGATGCCGAGTTTTTCGGCGGCGTGGGTCCGGTTGTCGTTGCATTCGCGGAGCGCCGCCATGATCAGGTGTTTTTCATTGCTGCTGAGGTCGAGCACTTCGGGGGCGGCGGCGCGGGCCAGCACTTCCTGCTGGTGGCGGATGTTCCGCGGCACGTTTTCGAGCTTGAGCACGGGGCCGCGCGACAATACCACCATCTGTTCCACGCAGTTGCGCAGTTCGCGGATGTTGCCGGGCCAGGAATAGGCGCAGAGCGCGGCGAGGGCGTCGTCGGAAATACCCTCCACCGTTTTTTCGTTGAACCCGGCGAATTCATCCATGAAACGTTTGATCAGGATCGGAATGTCCTCGGCGCGGTCGCGCAGGGGCGGCATGACGATGCTGATGACGTCCAGCCGGTAAAACAGGTCTTCGCGGAATTTCCCTTCGTCCACCAGTTTGCGCAAATCGCGGTTGGTGGCCGAGATTAGCCGCGTATCGGTGAAAATCGGTTCTTCGCCGCCGACCCGTTCGAAGGTCCGGGTTTCCAGCACCCGCAGCAGTTTCACCTGTACCATCTGGTCGATTTCGCCGATTTCGTCCAGGAACAACGTCCCGCCGTCGGCGAGCTCGAAGCGCCCCTTTTTCTGGTCGATGGCGCCGGTGAAGGAGCCTTTTTCATGCCCGAACAGCTCGCTTTCGAGCAGGGTGGCGGGGAGGGCGGCGCAGTTCACCGGGATGAATGCGCCGGCGCGTTCGCTGAGCTTATGGATGGCGCGGGCGATCACTTCTTTGCCGGTGCCGCTTTCGCCGGAAATCATGATGGTCGAGCGGGTTTTGGCGACCTGGCTGACGACGTTCAAAATTTCGCGCATCTGCGGCGACTTGGCGACGATATTGTCCAGCTCGAAATCGGAACTCAGGCGTTTTTTCAGGCGCATGTTTTCGGTTTTCAACCCTCTGGTCTCGAGCGCTTTGTTGATGACGTGGCTCAGTTGTTCCAGATTGACCGGCTTGGTGATGAAGTCGGTGGCGCCGCGCTTGATCGCCGCGATGGCGTTTTCGATGGAACCGTAAGCCGTGAAAACGATGCAGATGGGCTGGGACGATTTTTTCAGCGCCGCGTCGATTACGTCCATGCCGCTTGCGCCCGGCATGTTCAAGTCGGTCAGGATCAGGTCGTAATTGTTGCGCTGCAGGAGATTGACGGCGCGTTCGCCGTCCTCGGCCAGCGTGACCTGATATTTTTTGCGGAAAAAGCGCTCCAGCGCCTCGCGCGTATGCCGCTCGTCGTCGGCGATCATGATGGTTTTTCGGTTGTCGTCACTCATTGGTATCCGTACCCTCCCACATTTGAGCAAAATCATGAATATCCTGCAGGCTTCCGTCCGGTATTTCCAATACGATCAGCTTCAGTCCGCCTTTACGGAACAGCCGCGCCAGCCGCGGCAGGTCCATGCGGTTCGGGGTTCGCAGGGGCTGGTGGCCGTCGTTCCACTTCAGGATCGGGATGTCCGTGGTGTAGATGGAGGCGTGAAAATGGACCATCCGGACCAGGCCGGACGCGACGAACTTCTCGGCTTCTTCGTGGAAGTCGCGGCCGAGGAGATGGCACGACGTCCACAGATGGCTGACATCCAGGCAGATCGGATGCTTGAGCGCGATCATGTCCCGCGAGAACATATTGGCCGCGCCGTAACTGGGGAAATCGTTTTCAATGCACAGCGTGAGGCCGGGATATTCTCCGCGCACCCGTTCGAGCCGTTCCCGGACCAGGCCGCGGCGTTCCAGAAATTCCGGGGTAGTCGTGAAGTCGGCGTTGAAACAGGATTTGCCGTCATAGGAAAGCTCTGTGCGGAATCCCGTCTTCATGGCGTCCCGGTAGGAGAGCGTGCGGTTGAACGCGGGAGTCGGCTCGTCCGTCATCCGGAACCCGTGAAAAACAGCGTCGCCGATGCCGTATTCCTGCATCAGCGCGGCGCTGGCGGTGAGTTCGTGCCGGGCTTCCTCCTCGTGCTCCGCGGCCAGATTGATGTTGTACTGGGCCAGCAGGGGGAGGTGGGCGCTGAGCGGCACGCCGTAAGAGGCGCAGCGCTCGATTTCGTCTTCCGGGGCGGAGTTGTGAAGTTGAATGCCGAATTCATAGCCGTATTGCGCGCAGGCCCGGCGGCATTCCGCGCAGAAGCCGGCGCCGTGTTCGGCGGTGAACGGGTTGGAGGTCAATTGAAGGTGCAGTTTTTTTTCAGTCATGTTCTTCGGTCTCGTCGTTTCTGGGGGGCTGCGGCAGGATATGGAGCCGCCGTCCGATTCTGGGGAAGCGCAGCAGGATCGAAGTTCCCCGCCCCTCCCTGGTTTGTACGGAAATGGATGCGCCGTGTTCGCGCATGACCCGTTCGATGATCATCATGCCGATCCCCGAACCGTTTTCCTTGGTGGTATGGAACGGCTGGTACAGGCGGGCGAGCTGTTCGGCGCTGATGCCCTGTCCCGAATCGGCGAATTCCAGCGTGACGTAATCGGCGTCGAATTCGCTGGAAATGGCGAGGACGCCCCCCTCGGGCATGGCCTGAACGGCGTTTTTGATGATGTTGTAGAACGCCTGTTTGAGCTGTCCTGCGTCGCCGGAAATCATCGGCAGCACTTCCGGGTGGGAGAAGTTCACTGAAATGCTGCGGTTGTCGATCTCCTGGTTCATGAATTTCAGGGTTTCGATCAGGAGTTCGGCGGCGTCGAGCGGGATCAGCTTCGGATGTCCGGGGCGGATCGCATGCAGGAACTGGTTGATGATGTTGTCGAGGCGTTCGACCTCGCCGCGGGCGATGCGGATCATTTCGGCGGCTTCCCGGCGGTCGAACTCGATTTCATCGTCGGCCAACTCCTGCTGGATGAGCTGAAGGTTCAGGTAAAGACTGTTGAGGGGGTTGCCGATTTCATGGGCGACCTCCGCGGCCAGCATCGAGATGGCGCGGTCGGTTTCAGCCTCCAGTTCCTGCAGGGTACGGGTGCGGCTCTCGGTGATGTCGCGGAGAATGACGGTGCCGAGTCCGTCCTCGGCGCCATGCGGCATCAGGTAAAAATGAACGTAGCGGTGAACCGGGTACATGATTTCGACTTCCTGGCTGGAGAGGCGGAGCCATTCTTCCTCGTCCAGCTCCATGATCTTGCGCCAGTTGACGTTGGTCAGGAACTGAGAAAGGCGGACGCCGGCGAGGTCTTCGGGCAGGCCGAGCAGTTCGGCTGCCGCGTGATTGTGATAAATGATCCTGAGGTCGCGGTTGATGACCAGAATGCCTTCCTGCATGGCGTTGAGGAGGGTATCGAGGAATCCTTTTTCATGATACAGCTTCAGCAGGAAGGACTGCAGATTGCTCGAATCCATCGAATCCATGCGCTGAATGAGGCGGTCGATAAATTTTTGCTTGGCCATACGTCGTTCTCCAAAACTCGTGATGAGACAATTTGGCACAGTTCAGCGAAAAGTCAAGCGGGATTGCCGGAAAGTTCCCGGATAAACAGCTCTCGTTCCGGGCGGCATGGGATACGGAAACGCTTTGGCGGAACGCCCAGTTACAGCCAAAGCATGAGGAGTCCACGGGAATCTTTTTTTCGAAAGAAAATATTGCCCAGTATCCATGCGGCCATGACAATCAGGCAAAGAAGTTTGAAGTCCGAGGCCGGCATAAATAGGAGCAATAAGGAGGCGAGGATCTGGAGACACCCTTCTATTATATAACCGCCATAAAAATTATGAATGCCCAAGTACCCTAAAAACAGGCCGAGAAGCACATAAACGGTCCTGATTCGAGGCATGGCGTTGGCATATTCCCGAAACGGATCGAGGGGTTTGTTTTTTTCCGGCTTTATCTCACTGGCACATTTCGGGCACAGGGTGGGTTTGTTCTCCCGCTGGTCATCGAAAAGCATTGCTTCCTGGCAATTCGGGCAATTATATTTGAAGGTTCCCATGTTTCATGCTCCTTTAAGTTCATCCATTAAGCTCTTGCCGTAACGGCAAGTTTGGGCATGGCGTGGTGCGGGCGGATAACCCAGCATCCCGGCTTTAATATCTTTGGAATTTTTGAAAAATCAAGCATAAAATCAAGATTTTATCGGGAAATTGTCCTATTCAATCAAGGCGCCTACTGAATACTTTTTTATCTATTTGTTCGAAAATGATTTTGACTTTCGGTTCGGTTGGTGTATATTAGCGTTTCAATGATCGTTGTTTCCGCAAACCGGGAAACCATATGTTCGCGGAGAATTGATTTATCAACCCAAAAAGGAAAGATTGCAATGGCTATCAAAGTTGGCATCAATGGTTTCGGGCGTATCGGCCGTATGGTTTTCCGCGCCGCCGTCAAGAACTTCCAGGACATTGAAGTTGTCGGTATCAACGACCTTCTGGACCCGGATTATCTGGCTTACATGCTGAAGTATGACTCCGTTCACGGCCGCTTCGACGGCAAAGTCGAAGTCGAAGGCAACAACCTGATCGTTAACGGCAAGAAAATCCGCCTGACCCAGGAAAAGGATCCCGCCGCCCTGAAATGGAACGAAGTCGGTGCCGACATCGTCGTCGAATCCACCGGTCTTTTCCTCGACAAAGCCAGTGCTGAAGCCCACCTGAAGGCCGGCGCCAGGAAAGTCATCATGTCCGCTCCCTCCAAGGACGACACCCCGATGTTCGTTTTCGGCGTGAACTGCCGGAGCTATGCCGGGCAGGCCATTATCTCCAACGCAAGCTGTACCACGAACTGCCTGGCCCCCGTGGCCAAGGTTCTTAATGATAAATTCGGTATCAAGCGCGGCCTGATGACCACCGTCCACGCTGCCACCGCCACCCAGAAGACTGTTGACGGCCCCTCCAAGAAAGATTGGCGCGGCGGCCGCGGCATCCTCGAAAACATCATCCCGAGCTCCACCGGCGCCGCCAAGGCCGTCGGCAAAGTGCTCCCGGTCCTGAACGGCAAGCTCACCGGCATGGCTTTCCGCGTGCCGACCTCCGACGTTTCGGTGGTTGACCTGACCGTGGAACTGGAAAAGGAAGCTTCCTATGACGATATCTGCAAAGCCATGAAGGCCGCCAGCGAAGGCGAACTGAAGGGCGTTCTCGGCTACACCGAAGACAAAGTGGTTTCCACGGATTTCCGCGGCGAAGCCAAGACTTCCGTTTTTGACGCCGACGCCGGTATCCAGCTCGACAAGACCTTCGTCAAGATCGTCTCCTGGTACGACAACGAATGGGGCTATTCCAACAAGGTTTTGGAAATGGTCCGCGTGATGGCCTCCAAGTAACCTCACGGTTGCTGGAACCTTAGAATACGCCGCGGGGCGGGTGGTCGATGCCGCCCGTCCCGCTTTTTTATTTTCCGAAAAACAACTTCATGGAGAAGCTCATATGATGAATATCGATAAAAAGACAGTGAAAGACATCGCTCTGAAAGGCAAGCGCGTGGTCATGCGTGTGGACTTCAACGTTCCGCTGAAAGACGGCAAAGTTTCCGACGATACCCGGATCACCGCCGCCCTGCCGACCATCCAATACATTCTGGAACAGGGCGCTTCCCTGGTCCTGCTGACCCACCTCGGCCGCCCGAAAGGCGAAGTCCAGCCCGAGTTCAGCGTCAAACCGGCCGCCGACCGCCTGTCCGAACTGCTCGGTACAAAGGTGAAATTCGCCACTGACTGCATCGGCGCCGCCGTGGCGGCCGAAGCCAATGCGCTCCAGCCCGGCGACGTGCTGGTCTGCGAAAATACCCGCTTCCACAAAGAAGAAGACATGAAGGCCAAGACGCCGGAAGACAAGGAAGCCCAGCGTAAGTTCTCCGCCGAACTGGCCAAGCTCGGCAACGTCTATGTGAACGACGCGTTCGGCACCGCGCACCGCGCCCACGCTTCGACCGCGATCATCACCGGCTTCATGGACAAAGCCAACTGCGTGGCCGGGTTCCTGATGGAAAAAGAGCTCCAGTACCTCGGCAAGGCCGTGGCCAAACCGGTGAAGCCGTTTGTGGCGATTATCGGCGGCGCCAAAGTTTCCGGCAAGCTTGAAGTCCTGATTTCGCTGATGGAAAAAGTCGATACCATCCTGATCGGCGGCGGCATGGCCTATACCTTCCTCAAGGCTCAGGGGCACAGCATCGGCGCTTCGCTTTGCGAAGACGACCTGCTCGAAACCGCCAAGGACACCCTGAAGAAAGCCACCGAAAAAGGCGTTAAATTCCTGCTTCCGGTCGATAACCTGATCGCCGACGCTTTCTCCAACGACGCCAACACCGAAATCTGCGGCAATGATATCAAAGACGGCTGGATGGCGCTTGACATCGGCCCGAAGACCATCGAACTCTATGCCGCCGAAATCGCCAAGGCCAAAACCGTGGTCTGGAACGGCCCGATGGGTTGCTTTGAAATGCCCAAATTCGCCGCCGGCACCACGGGCGTCTGCAAAGCCGTGGCCGACAGCGATTCCGTCAGCATCATCGGCGGGGGCGACTCCGTGGCGGCCGTCAATCAGAGCGGCCTGGCCGGCAAGATGAGCCATATCTCCACCGGCGGCGGCGCCTCCCTGGAATTCCTGGAAGGCAAAGAACTCCCCGGCGTGGCCTGCCTCGCCGACGCCTGAGCGAACGGTTGAACACAGCAACACATAAAGGTAACATTATGTCAAGAAAAGTGATTATCGCCGGCAACTGGAAAATGAACCAGAATGCCCGGGAAGCCAAAGCCCTGGTGAACGAATTGAAGCCGCTGGTCGCCGGAATCGACGCCTGCGATATTGTGGTCTGCCCGCCTTTCACCTCGATCTCGGCCGCCGTTGAAGCGGCTGCCGGGTCGAATATCAAAGTCGGCGCCCAGAACGTGCATTGGGCGGAATCCGGCGCCTTCACCGGCGAAATTTCGGCAAGCATGCTGAAGGAACTCGGCGTGGAATACGTGATTCTCGGCCACAGCGAGCGCCGCCAGTATTTCGGCGAAACCGACTGCACCGTCAATCAGCGCCTGAAAGCCGCCCTGGCCGCCGGCCTGAAACCGATCGTCTGCGTCGGCGAGCTCCTCGAAGAACGCGAAAGCGGCAAGACCGAAAAAGTGCTTGATACGCAGCTCAACGGCGCTTTCGCCGATATTCCGGCCGAACAGGTTCCCGGCATCGTGGTCGCCTACGAGCCGGTCTGGGCCATCGGCACCGGCAAGACTGCCACTCCGGAACTGGCTGAGGAAACTCATGCCTTCATCCGCGTCCGTCTGCGCGGCCTGTTCGGCGAAAAAATCGGCGATCAGGTTCGTATCCAGTACGGCGGCAGCATGAAGGCCGATAATGCGACTTCTCTGGTCGCCCAGCGCAATATCGACGGCGGCCTGATTGGCGGCGCCAGCCTGAAAGCGGGCAGTTTCGCCGACCTGATCAAGAACGCAATCGCCTGAAAACGATTGATTTTTTGCGGAAAATCGTAGAAATTCCGAAAAAATCATGCAGTTTACAGCCGTTGCCATGAAAATTCGTTTGATTTTTTTGGCAACGGCTGTATTAGTAACTCACTTTAGCTTTTAACGAAACAGAAAAACAGGACGCTTAGTATGAATGGATTTGTGATTGTGTTATATACACTGGTAATAGTGATTTCGCTGTTATTGATTGCGCTGATTCTGGTGCAGCAGCCGAAGAGCGGCGGTTTCGGAAGCACATTCGGCGGGCTTGGCGAGTCGGTTTTCGGTGCTCACGCGATCGGGCATATGACCAAACTTACGGTGATTTTCACCACGATATTCTTTGTTTTGACATTGACTTTGGCGATTGTCTTGTCACACCTTCCGGAAAAGGAAAGTGTATTGAGCTCAACCAGCTTTGGCGTTCAGGTCGAGAAAGCGATCGTTGAGGCCGAGCAGGCCGAGCGTCCCGTCCAGCCCGCCGAGGCGGCGGAAGCCAAGTGAAATAGTTCTTTATTTTAACATTGTTGTTTGCTTTTTGATTTGATGTGAAATACTGTACCGGGAAGCAGCTTGGAATTTGAATAGGAGGATTCTGAATGTATAAGACATGTTTTGTGGCGTTGATGGCAGGGGTGCTGAGTTTCAGCGTCTGGGGCCAAAGCCGGAAATCCGACTTCAAGATGACATTGAAAACTGAATTTCTGCCGACTCCCGTTTATGTGCTGAGCAACTATGATAATGAAGTCCCCAGTCTGAGTTCTCAATGGCTCGCCATAAAAGTCACTTATACCCCTCCCTCCGTAAAAGACGGTTCGGACTACCTCTGGGTGGATGATATCCGCATGGATGTTGAGCTCATGTTCTCCGCCAAATACCAGAATAAATCGATTATGGGATACGCCACCGGGAAAATCGAATTCTGGGCCATTCAATTCGACGGTAGGCGCCACCAGGCCATGATGATGCTTCCGCCGCAGGTTCTGCAGCGCTACGGCGACCAGACTGCCAGCAATTACCGCAAACTCAAAATTTACACCAGAGTGAAGTTCACCAATACCCGGAACAATTCCGTCATCGGAATGTTGATCGCCGGCAGCAACGCCAATGATAAAGAAACCGAGATTAACCGGGTATTCGATCAATTGTCCAGTCCGGTAGCGGCCGTCCTCCGGTTGCCGAACCTGATCCTTCCGGTGGAAAAAACGCCATGGCGATTCATTGATATGGATTCTTATGACATGATCAAACCGAGCAATGACGGAAACTAGACAATGGCCAAGAAAGAGAACACGATTTTATCGATCGATATTGGCGGTGACAGCCTGAAAATGGCTGAATTCATGATTTTTCCGGACGGCGGGGGGATGCGTCTGCTCCGTTTTGACGTCCGGGAGTACAATGACGAACAGAGGGAAATGACGCTGGACCAGAGTTTCAGCGAAATCTTCCCGGCGATGCTCAGTGAAAACCATTTTGTCTCTACGGATGTGATGGTTTCGATCTCCGGGCAGGTGGCCTTTTCCCGGTTGAGCAAACTGCCGCCCCGGGGAGACGACAAGAGCAATATCCGCCGGGTGATCGACTTCGAAGCCAAGCAGATCATTCCCTATCCGATGAATGAAGTGATCTGGGATTCTCAGTTGGTGGTGCGTAATATCGAGGCCGAGCAGCAGGACGCGGAACCGGAAGATCCCGAAAATCCTGTAGCCCCTGAAGAACCCGCCGCCCCAAAAACCACGGAAGAGATCGAAGCCCTGATCGTGGCGGTAAAGAAAGATTTGTTGACCGATATCGCCGAACTGATTGAGGACCACGGCAAAAAGGTGGTTGCCATTGAAATTGCCGCCACCGCCTCCTACAACGCCGCCCGCGCCATTCAGTTGGGCGAACAGGGTTGCGATATGATCCTGAATATCGGCGGGCGTTGCTCCAGCCTGATTTTTGTGGACCACAGCCGTATTTTTATCCGCGTGATTCCGATTGCCGGATTTATGATTACCCAGCAGATTGCCAAAGAGTTCAATATCAGCAATCCCGAGGCGGAAGAATTGAAACGCCGTCACGGTTTTGTCGCGCTCGGCGGAGCTTATGAGGAACCGGAGTCGGAAGTGGCCGCCACGATTTCCAAGATCGCCCGTAACGTCATGACCAAACTGCATGGCGAAATCAACCGGACGATCACCATGTGGCGTTCGCAGAACGGCGGTACCCGTCCGCGGCGTGCTTTTCTGGCGGGCGGCGGCTCTCTGATGGAATATACCAATCGATTTTTTGAGGAAAAACTGCGGATTCCGGTTGACTACCTGAATCCGTTTACCGTTCTTGACATTGACCAGGATGTGGATAAGAACCGCCTGAATACCGTTGCTCCGATGTTCTCGGAACTGATCGGTTCGGCCCTGCAGGCGGCAACCAACTGTCCGGTTGAAATCAACCTGTTGCCGGACTCGATCAAAGGGCGGCGTGCTTTCCAACGGAAAAAACCTTATCTCTATATATCCTGCGTGACGGTCATCTTCTGTCTGCTGGTGTTCTATTTCGGTGTCGGCCAGCGCCTTGACATCGATAAAACCAAGGTGCAGCGTGCGGAATCCGCCGTGAAGAATACGGAAAAGATGGTGAAAGCCGTCCAGGGATTGCGCCGCGATTTTGAAGACTTGAAGGGACAATACGACAGTGCGCTCGGGGTCATCAAAAAGCGGACGGTTATCCCGGGGCGTTTCAATGAGCTTCAAAAGGCAATACCTGATTCCATGTGGCTTTCGTCCGTCAAGCTGTTCAACACGGCGACGGAAGTTCAGCAGCAGAAAAGCGGAACTTCCTTCGATCCGGGCGATCCTTGGGCCGGCATGGGCGGCGGCGGTTTTGGCGGTGAACAGAAACCGGCTGAATCCAAAGACTATGATGCATTGAAACTGGTCGGGCATTCCCTGGTTATGCGTGAAGATATTCTGAATGAAGCGGCGTTTATGGAAAAACTTCTGAAAACGACCGTGTTTCAAAACTCGGATGATGCGGTGGGGTATGTCGATAAGTATTTTATCGGCCCCAAAGGAAAAGACAACGTCACTTCCTTCAAAATCAAAATCAAGCTGAAAAATCCGGTGAAAATGTAACGGGGGATGTGATTCATGGATAAGAGATTCATTAAAAAGAATATTGTATTGTTCGGCGTCCTGGGAATTTCAGCCTGTATCGTGGTTTTTCTGTTGACTCTGATTATCATGGAACATGCGGAGATGCAGAATTACATCAAGCAGACTCAGGAAATGGTGGCGAAAATCGATAACCTGAACTCCCAGCGCCCCGCTCCCGTCAGCGGCAACGACCGTTTCATTCGCGAGGATATCGCGGGGTACGGCGCGAAAGTCAAGGAGATCCAGCATTATTTCGGGCATCCGTTTTATGACGCCAAAATGGTATTTGTCAAAGAGCTTCTCGCCGGTCTGAAAGGCGACAACGGCGAAGAATTGTCCGACGGCGACAAGCTGGCGCGTTTCAATCAGGCATTGAATACATTCTGGGAGGCGGAACGGGCCAGAACCGCGCGCGACCAGATCTATATTTCGTTCAAACTGAAATCCAAGGAATTATTGGGTGTCGATTTCAGCGATTACGACAAGCGTTGGGAGGAAGGGCTGAAGAAATTCTCGGAGGAAGTGGCAAAGCGCAGCCGGGAAAATTTAAAAGAAAACCTGTATGATATTTTCCTGCAGGCGTTCGGCTTCAAGCGGACATTGTCATTGCAGTCTGAAAAATATGAAGCCTTCGCCAAGGCGACTCGTGACAGGCTGATCGATTATTTCAATAACCAGAAGAAAATTTCCTTTTATCTGAGAGATACCCTGCATGAGGATAACCGGGAAATCGGCGATGACAGAACCCGGGGACGGGGGAGAAATAACGTCATCGGCGGCACCGGTTCCACGTTCGGTTTTCCGCAGAACGAAAAAATTCTTCGTGAACAGATTCCGAATTATGTCTACAGTTGGACGATTGTCGATGATCTGGCGCACCGGATTGCCGATTCCGGAGTCATTGCCTTGACCGACTTCAGCAAACATATTGCCCAGCCCGTCGTGGAAGGCAATTATCAGTATTACCGGTTTCAGTTTACGGTGGCCGGCAGCATGGCGGCTATCCGTCAATTGATGACGAGCCTGAACAAGGCGTTTGACGAGCGTCGTGTTTATATCATTCAGGATATTGAACTGGAGCTTAAGACCGATACGCTGGACGAATTGCTTAAGGCCGAAGCCCAGGCGTTGCTGATGGGGAATGAGGCCGAAGGCGAAGTGGTGCCTGTTGCGGCTCCGGCGAATATTTCCCGTCGCCCGCCCCGGGGACAACAGCAGCACCCGCAGGGCGGGACCGAACAGTCCAGGGAAGATCAGGAATTGGCGCGGTTGCGCCGTGAAGCGGAGCTTGAAAAAGCCAAGCCGTTCCACCAGCGAAAAGATTATGCCAAAATCGTGTTCGGTGGCGATATTGTGCCGGTGATTGCCAAATTCACGGTCGATTATGTGGTCTATGTCAATGAAGAGATGAAATAACGGAGGAACGAACTTTGCAATTCCTGGCCAAACACTATGAAAAGATTATTCTGGCATGCCTGCTGTTTTTATTCGGGCTTTCCATGATTTATCTGGTCGTGATTATTTCATCCGCCGATGAACTGAAGAAAGAAGACCTTGAAATCAAGCCGCGCAAGGCGGACTGGAAAGATATGTACAATATCGATTTCAAGACGGAAGATTTTAATTTTGATGTCGCTTTCATGCGGAATACGCAATGGGATGAAGCGAAAAGCCGTGACAATCAGCCTTTTTTCAGCGATATGTTGATTATGGCACCGGTGGCGCGTTGCCCGCATTGCCAGAAATTCACGCCTCTTTACTATTTCAATGAAGTGAATAAATGCCCTTTCTGCAACGCTGAATTGCCGAAACCGCCCCCGCCGTTGCCGCCGCCGCCGCCGCCCCCCCCGGGTGATATGGATGCGGATGGTATTCCGGATGTCGATGAAGAAAAATTGGGCTTGAATCCGCGTGATCCGTCTGATGCGGACGATGATATGGATGGGGATGGTTTCAGCAACCTCTTTGAATTCAAAGAAGGGACCGACCTGAAGAATCCGAGAAGTCGCCCGTTGCTGTACAAACGGCTTTATATCTCCGGAATCCGTCCCTTCGAGCTGGACCCGGTCCTGATGAAAGTGACTGCCGTCGGCGAGGATAAGAATAAATGGGATATTCAGATCAATACAAACGGCGGTACCCGTACCCGGTTCCTGATGCTTGGCGATTCGATCAACCTTGAATCAAAGCGCCGTTACCGGATTGTCGATGTGATTTACGACGTCAAGATGATTAAAGACGGCAATGTCGAAGTTCAGCGTGATGAGTCGAAAATCGTCTGCGAATCGGAAGACAGCGATAAATTGCGGGTGACCATGCAGGTCGGCAAAGTCGCTTATTCTCCACTGCCGAAGGCATTCCTGACCGATATTGCCACCGAAAAGGAATTCGGCGTGGAAATGAACGAACGGTTCCGGATTGGCAATCAGTTGACCGGGGTAGAGGAATACACGGTGCGGAACATTGACATGGATAAGAAAGACGTAACGGTGATTGCGTCCAGAAATCGGAAGGGCGTTATTGGTGACAAGCCGCTTTTTAAATTGAATAAAAAGCAATCCGAACTTGACGGCAATAACCCTGCCATGCAGGGGATACCGGGATTTTAAGGGAAAAAATAAGATATAAATATGCTTAAGGATGGTGACTATGGAATTCAAGAAAGCTGATGCTTTGCGAACTGTATGGCGGTTGGCGCTCTGCTTCGTTTGCGCGGGGGGGGTCCTGGTGCCGATAAATGCTCAGGATACAGGCGACAATGCAAAATTGAATGATGAAATCAATACATTGCGCAGCCAGTACAAGGAAGAACTGACGGCTATTGAAGATACGATGGCGCAAGCACGTACGGCCGCCGGCGAAAAAAAGTTCGGCGAAGCGAACAGCCTGTATTCCAACGCCCAGCAGACTTTGCAGAAAATGGACGGCGAATATGCCTCCAGAGTTCGCCGTCGGCTTGATAATGAACTCTCCAAGTTCCGTGCGGACTGGTCCGGGCATCTGATGGAGCGTGCACAGTCCGAATTCCAGAACGAGAACTTCGAAGACGCCATTAATTTCGCCTCCGAGGCCGCGGTGATTGATTCCCGGCGCGGTAAAGCGGTTCAAAAAATGATTGATCTCTGCCGCCAAGCTCAGAAAGGCAAGGGATTTGCCCGTAACACCTCTCTTGAAGTATTCAGCCCCGAGCATAAAGAACGGGAGCGCCAGATTGATAAACTGTATCGCGAGGCCACCGTTTTCTATAACAACCGCCGTTATGACGAAGCGCGTGACCGGCTGGAGGAAATCTACCTTTATGATCCTTTCAACGTCCGCGCCAACCGGCTGTTGGAAAAATGTTACCGCCAGCTTTATAAATACGGTCTTTACCGTCACGCTACCGACCTGGAAGGCATGATCGCCTACAATACCTGGGAATGGGTGCAGGGCGTGCCGCCTCAAGTGTCGGAGCGCGCGATTTCGGCTGCCCCGCAGGTGAAGACGGTTTCCCCGGCTGAAACGCATTCGAAACTGGAATCGATTATTTTCCAGAACGTGGAATTTGACGATGCCGACATCTATTCGGTGATTCGTTATCTCGACCGCAGCGCCAAGCGCAATGATCCTGAACAGAATAATATCAGCATTATTCCCGGATTTGATAACGTGGTGGCTGCTACGCTGCCGAGGGTGACGATGAGCTTCTCACGGATTCCGCTGAGTGAAGTGTTGCGTTACCTCTGCAAACTGGTTGGATTGAGATTCAAGATGGAGCAGAACACGGTTGTCATCGGGCAGGTGGACGATATGGAAACGAGGTATTTCAATATCAGCCCGGAATTGATTTCCAATATCAAAGGAACCCCGGAGGGTGGTGACGCCGGCGGCGCTGCTGCTGGAACTGCGCCGGGCGGCGGTATGGATTTCGGCGCGGCGGCAGATGCTGCCGCCGACTCGGGCAGCAGGAATAAAATCGATCCCAAGGCGTTGATTGCCTATTTTGAACGTTGCGGTATTACGTTTAACGAGGATGCCTCGATCGGTTATGACACGCGCAGCGGGAAACTGATTGTGACCAATACCATCGAAAATTTGCGTAAAACCGATGAATTGCTTCGCCAGCTGGATTCCATTAAATTCCAGATGGTCATGATTGAAATGAAGATTGTTGAAATCAACCAGAAAGACGTCAATGAGCTCGGATTTGACTGGGTTTTCAATATTCCCGGCACCTCAGGCGGAACCGAAGCTACTCAGACTTGGTCGGTGAACAAAAACGGGCAGGGAAATCCGTTGCGTTATTATTCGCCGGACAACCCGAACGCCATTGCGTCAACGGCGGACCTTTCCAGCTCCGGCTACAAGCTGCTGAACGATTTTAAGATTTTCCCGAACTTTGGCGATTCGATTTTCGGAAAAGGCATGGATGTGAACCTGTCATTGTCCGTAAATGCGATTGCCCAGGATACTCGTACTGAAACCTTATCGGCTCCGAAAATTCTGACCAGCAGCGGTTCGCAGGCCATGATCAAGATGATTGAAGAGCGTTACTATGCTGAAGACTGGGATGAACCCGAAACGTCCATCAGCGGGAACAACGTTTCCATCCGTCCGCCGACCCCGGACTGGGGCGAAGGGCGTAAAATCGGTATTACGATGAACGTGCGTCCGGTGGTCAGCCCCGACAATTTTACGATTGAACTTCATCTCCAGCCCGTTATCATGGCGTTCCTCGGAGAGGATATTTACCCGGTGGCCATTAAGACCTGGCGTACGAAAGCGGACGGCACCAAGGTGGACCAGCGTTCTCAGGATACCGACATTAAAATGCCGCGTTTCTCCGAGCGTTCGATCGACGTGCGCGTCAAGGTTTACAACGGCGAAACCATCGTTGTCGGCGGTATGATCCAGAACCAGAACATCAACCGCAACGACAAATGGCCGATCATCGGAGAGATTCCGGTCCTCGGCAGGCTTTTCAGCAGCCAGCTGGCTTTGGTGGAAAAGACCAATATGTTGATTTTTGTGACGACCAGACTTGTCAATACAGACGGTAAACCTGTCCCCGGCCCGAATCAGGACGGACGCGGAATGCCGAATTTCAATCGATAATACACGGAGGATATATTGAATGATACGGAATAGCATAAGAACATTCGGCTTGATTGCTCTCGGGGTCATCGGGGTCAATATTTCCGCCCAGGAGAGTGACCTGGTATCCAGCATTCAGGCGGATATCCGGAAAACCCAAACGGTTTACCAGGAAGTCGAAGCGCGGGCCCTCCGGTATTTCGAACTTGGGAACGAAGGATTTTTCAAGCGCCAGTATAAAGATGCTGTGGATAATTATCTGGAAGCCATTACGGTTTACAAATCCCTTGGCGAAGGGGAGAACAATGAGGTCTTCCGGAAACGGATTTCCGACTGCCGCGAACAGATCGCCAAAAGTTATTTCAACTGGGCGGAAGATATGGTTCTGGCAGCCGAAAAAGAAGCGGCGACACAGGATTTCAACGAAGCGATTAAATTATTGAATGAAGCGGCTTTGATCTATCCGGACCACAAGAAAAAAATCGACGCGAGAATCGAACGTTATGAAAAGCTCCGCCAAGCGGCCGAACGGGAACTTGAAGTTCAGGAAAGCCGTCTGCTGAAAGATAAAGAGGAGCGCGAATACAACATTCAGCTCCTGCTGAAACAGGCAAGGCTCCTGGCCCTGAAGAACCGGCTGGTGGAAGCCCGCTCCAAATATGATGAAATTCTGATCCTGAACCCTTTCCAACTGGAAGCCGTTCAGGGAAAACATGCGGTGAATGCGCGGATTACCAAGGCCGGCGAAGATCGTTTCAACCAGACCGGAAACATGGAATATGCCGTTCAGGCCATGTGGAAATGGGCGCTGCCGATCAAGGCTTTTGAGATTGACGTTGATAAGAGCATCTGGAGCGAACAGGTGCCGAAAGATCTGCCGGACAACAAGATTCAGCAGAAATTGAGAAGTATCATTATTCCGCGTATCGACTTTGAAGACGTTACGATTCCCACCGCGATCAAATATATTCGCGAGCAGAGCAAAGTTCATGACCCGGACGGCGAAGGCGTCAATATTTTTCTGCGCCTGGCGCTTCTGGATGAAAACGCCAGCAAGGACGGCGCCCGTCCGGCTGCCGCCCCGAAAACAGTGGACACCACCATGGTTCCCAATCTGGGCAATGGACTGAACACGGAAAGCGAATCTTACGACGGCCCTGCCGCCACCAGCGAAACAACCCTGAACTTCGCCCTTACCAACAAAACGCTGCAGGAAGCGATTTACTTCCTTTGCCGTGCCGCAAACCTGAAAATGCGCGTGGAAAAATACGCGGTTGTGGTTGCTTCGCACAATATTCCGCTTGATGACCTTGAAACAAGGGTCTTCCCGCTGGAGCAGGCTGCCCTGGCTTCGGTCGGCGGCGGCAGTGACCCGGAGGAACTGAAGCGTTATTTCACGATCCGCGGCGTCCGCTTCCCGGAAGGCGCCCGCGTCCTGTTCGACCCCAAACTCAGTCGCCTGATTGCGACCAATACGCTCGAAAATCTGCACAAGATTGAAGAAGCCGTCCTGAAAGAACTCGATCAGGTCGATCCCCTCGTCCAGATTCAGGCGAAATTTGTGGAAATCGAACAGACGGACCTCAAGGAACTCGGCTTCAACTACACCCTCTCCCGGACGATTGCGGACGGGCAGTCCAGCAATGGAAAGCTGGAGTTCGGGCCGAACGATACGACCCTTCTCCGCAGTTTGTCGGTGAGTGAATATTCCGGTATGGACCAGGTTTTTTCGTTCAGCCGCTCGGTGAACGGATTTCAGTTTGACATGATGGTGAACGCGGTGGACCAGGCCGACAACAAAGACATCCTGGCGTCTCCCCGTATTACGACCATGAACAACCAGCCCGCGACCATCAAGATGGTGCGTATCGTCTTCCTCCCCGAAGAGTACAGCGATCCGACGGAAGAAACCCACAACGCCAGCAACGATTCCAGTACTTCGTTCACGGTCTTCATGGCCGGCAGTCCGGACTTCGAAGAACAGTCGCTGGGGGTGACCTGGACCGTCCAGCCGCAGGTGGACCTTGCCGCCCAGACGATCAATATTACCGGCGGCCCGTTGATCCGCGACCATATCGGCTGGACTTCCTATACCTACAAGGCTGACGCCGACGATACGTTGAGCACGGTTATGAAACGAGCCATCATTTCAGAACGCCAGATTGATACGAACATTACGATCAAGGACGGCGAAACGATTGTCCTGGGCGGAATCATCAAGGACTCTTTCAGCAGTATCGACGACAAAATCCCATTCCTTGGCGATATTCCCGTACTCGGACGCTTTTTCCAGTCCAGATACACCCAGAACGTCAAGACCAACTTGCTGATCTTCCTCCATTGCCGCCTGATCAAGCCGGACGGTTCGCCGTTCTTCCCGGAAAATACGGTGTCCCGTGGACTGCCGACGTTCCGTGCCGAACAGTAACAGGTGGCCTTGGCTGCTGCCGGCGCTGGCGCTGTTGCTGGCGACCCTGGCAGGGTGCCGGCCGAATGAAAAAGAAGCTCCTCCGACAGTGGACGGAGCTTCTGCATTGAAACTGGCCGGACAGCTGGTGGCGTTCGGCAAGCGTTGCTCCGGGACGGAAGCCTACCGGAAGCAGTCGGAGTTTATCGCGGAAGAAGCGCGCGCCGCCGGAGCGAACGTACTTTTTCAGGATTTCCGCAAGCAGACGGCCAAGGGCGGGATCCTGTTCCGGAATATCATTGCCGAGGTAAAGGGCAGGGAGGACCGGTTTGTCATCGTCAGTACGCATTGCGATTTGAAGGATTTGGGGGAGCTGGCATTCGAAGGCGCCAACGATGGTGCGTCCGGAACCGCCCTGCTGCTGGAGATGATGCGGGCGCTGGAGCGCGGCGGACGAAAGTTGCCGGTTACAGTCCGGTTTGTGTTTTTTGACGGGGAAGAATGTATGATCGCTTATTCCGAGAGCGACGGGTTGTTCGGCAGCAGGCATTATGCGCAAAGCATGAATGCCGCCGACCGGAAGGCATGCCTCGGCGTGATCAACGTGGATATGGTCGGCGACCGGGATTTGCTGGTGACCGTCCCGCGGAACGGCGACGACGGCTTGGCCGGACAGGTTCTGGCGGCGGCGGGAGCCGCCGGATACGGTGCGTATTTCGTCCGTTCGGCGCAGGTGGTACTGGATGATCATGTTCCGTTTCTGGAACAGGGGATTCCGGCGGTGAACCTGATTGATTTTGATTATGGCCCGGCAAATTCGTATTGGCATACGGATGCCGACAGCATGGATAAAATATCGGCCGAAAGTCTTGAAATTGTCGGAAATACGGTGTTTCGGGCGATTTGGCATATAAAAAAATAGCTTTTTTTTCGTTTCCGACTGGAATTTACGGAAAAGCAAGCAAGATTTATTATAGTTGATTGATGAAAAATAAGCCGGTAACAAAAACAAGGAGGAAAACATGAATTTTGTAACGGTTTTAATTGCACTGGTGATGTTCATTGCGTTGATCGGAATGATCGTCTGTTCCAAAAAGCAGAAAACCAGTCCGATTGCCCAGCCCATCGCCATCGGGTTGCTGATTGTTGTCATTGCATGCGGTATCGGCATTCTTTATGAAACCGACATCCTTGGAAGCGCCAGCAACCGCTATCAGGAGTATGAAAACCGCTATCATTCAGCGCAGGGCTTCGTCCTCGGCAAATACATTCAGGAGAATTTCCCCGGCCAGAAAGTACTGGTCCTTCTGGAAACCGATTATGCCACCAACCCCCGCACCAAGATTCTCACGGACGGCTTGAAGGCCGGCGCCGGCAGCAACCTTGACATTGAAACCGATACCCTGGTCCTTCCCGGCCGTTCCGGCGGTTCCGAAATGGAACCGGGCATGGAAATGCCGCTCTTTGAAATGATGACCGCCGCCGATTTCGATAAAGCTCTGACCACCCACAAGGATTGCGGCGTGGTCATCAGCAGCATCGGCCTTCCCCGCGACGCGGCCAAGATGAAGCTGTGGAGCCAGAAGGACCGCCCGAAGGTGCTCCTCCTGAACGCATTCGACATGCGTAATTATGACAACCTGCTCAATCATGACATGATCAATGCCATCGTGGCGATCGGCCCCGAGGCCAAGTTCACCGAAGATGCGCCTCCGCGTGACCCGCAGGCGGCTTTCGGCGTTCGCTATGTACTGATCGACAAGAAGAATGTCGGAGAGTACGAACGCTTGTTCCGTTAAGCGTACGTTTCAGAAACCATCGAAAAGCTCCGGCCCTTCAGGACCGGAGTTTTTTCTTTTGAGGAAATCACGGCATGGGTATTTTTAAGCTGAAATCGGATTTCAAGCCGGCGGGCGACCAGCCGGAAGCCATCCGTGCCCTGGTGAACGGCTTGCGCGAGGGGAATTCCGAGCAGACGCTGCTCGGCGTGACTGGTTCCGGCAAGACCTTTACCCTGGCCAACGTGATCGCCGGTTTCGACCGCCCGACCCTGATCATGTCGCACAACAAAACGCTGGCGGCGCAGCTTTACAGTGAATTCAAGGCGTTCTTCCCGGAGAATGCCGTCGAGTATTTCATCAGCTACTACGACTACTACCTGCCTGAATCTTATATTCCCCAGACCGATACTTATATCGCCAAGGACTGCAGCATCAACGAAAACATCGAACGGCTGCGCCTCTCCACCACGGCGTCGCTGATCGAGCGGCGCGACGTGATCGTGGTCGCCAGCGTGTCGAGCATTTACAATCTGGGCTCCCCCGCCGATTTCGAACACATGTGCGTATCGCTGCGCGTAGGGGCCGAGATGCCGCGCAACGAGTTCCTCCATCACCTGGTGGCGATTCAGTACGAGCGCAACGACACGGCGCCGGAAAAGGGGCAATTCAGGGTCCGCGGAGATTCGGTCGATGTGTTCGAGCCGCAGCGGAACGATTTCATCCGGGTGACGTTCTGGGGCGACGAAGTGGAAGGGTTGTCGCGACGGGATATCGTGACCGGCAAACCGATCGCCGAATTGTCGCGGGTGGTGCTGTTCCCCTGCCGCCATTTCGTCATGCCGCCGGACCGGGTGGAGGGCGCCACCGCCAAGATTAAGCAGGAAATGGCGGAACGGGTCGAGTGGTTCGAACGGCACGGGCGGCTGGTCGAAGCCCAGCGGCTGTACCAGCGCGTGACTTACGACATGGAAATGGTGCGCGAAATCGGTTACTGCAGCGGCATCGAAAATTATTCCATGCACTTTGCCAACCGCGCGGCGGGCTCGCTGCCGGATTCGCTGTTCGGGTTTTTCCCGAAGGACATGATCACCATCATTGACGAATCGCATGTATCGATCCCGCAGATCGGCGCCATGTATAAAGCGGACCGCAGCCGCAAGGAAACGCTGGTCGAACACGGATTCCGCCTGCCGTCCGCGCTGGAAAACCGTCCGCTTAAGTTCGAGGAATTCGAGGCGCTGCGCGGCGATACGATTTATGTGTCGGCCACGCCGGGAGCGTTCGAACTTGAAAAATCCGGGGGCAGGGTGGTGGAACAGGTGATCCGTCCGACCGGGCTCCTGGACCCCGAAGTGGAAGTTCGCCCGCTGGAGGGGCAGATCGACGATGTGATGGCCGAAATCCGCCGCGTTGCCGAACAGGGCGGCCGGGTGCTGGTGACGACGTTGACCAAAAAAGCATCGGAACGCCTGTCGGACTATTTGCGCGACCTCGGGCTGAGAGCCAACTACCTCCACTCGGAACTGGACGCGCTTGAGCGGGTGCGGGTGCTGAACAAGCTGCGCGACGGCGATTTCGACTGCCTGATCGGAATCAATCTGCTGCGCGAAGGAATCGACCTGCCGGAAGTGGAGCTGGTGGCGATCCTGGACGCGGACAAGGAAGGGTTCCTGCGTTCGCCCCGGTCGCTGGTTCAGGTGGCCGGGCGCGCCGCCCGAAACGTGAACGGCCGGGTGATCATGTACGGCGAACGGGTTACGCCCGCCATGCAGCATCTGCTGGACGAAACCGCCCGCCGCCGCAAAAAACAGATTGCGTACAATGAGGAACACGGCATCGAGCCGCGGACGGTCGCCAAATCGGCCCGCCAATCCATCGCCGACATTATCGCGCCGGAAAAGCGCGATGTCGAGTACACGCGCGACGACAGCCACCGGCAGGTGTTCTCGGTGGCGGAGGCTTCGGGCGTCTATACGACGGAGGTCCTCAGCGAGAGCGAGATGGATGCACTCACCGCCGAACTCGAAAAAGAGATGCTCGAAGCCGCCGAAGCGCTGGAATTCGAACGCGCGGCGGATTTGCGGGACCGCCTGCGCCGTTTGAACAAGCTCTGACCGTTTGCCGTCATGGCGATATCCGGTGTAGTACACGAAGAAAATCCGTAAAATTGATATTTCCGGTGTTGACTTTTGGTTTTAGTTCATTATAATATGAATATGACATGAAATATTTATGGAACACGGTGTAGTACGCTAATGGCTGAAGTCAAACATACCGAAATAACCAGGATACTGGAAGAAAAGATTCTTTCACGGCATTACCAGGACCGCCTGCCGCCCGTGCGGGAGCTGGTCCGGGAATTCGACACCAGCGTCCGGACCATGACCAAGGCGATCAAGCCGCTGTCCGAAGCCGGACTGGTGGTGCCCACCAGCAACGGGACCCGGATCTGTCTGTCATCCCCCCGGCGCAAGCGGACCGGCGTGGTCAATATTGTTTACCGCTGGGTCAGTGAGCGGCGGTCTCAACACGACATCCTGCTGGATGATTTGAAAAAGCTGGTCGCCGCCGCCGGATGCAAATCGGTGCTCATGGAAGTGTCGGACGCGGAGATTTTCAATGACGTCGAGTTCTGGAAGTCGGCGCGGGTGGACGGGCATATCTTTGTGTACAGTTCGTTTTACAACCTGTTGTCCCGGCACCTGACGCTGCATAATATTCCGTTTGTGGTGGGGAACTGGATGCCGATCAACTACGGCGTGCACTGGGTCGATTTCAACAACGAACAGATGATGTACCTGCTGGTGGAGCAGATTGTCCGCCAGACCGGGAATCACCGGATCGCCTTTACCTTTCCCGGCAGCGTCAGCACCGGGCAGCATTGGCTGAAAGAGCGCTGGGGCGCGATTGCGGCGCATTTCGATTTGCCCGATTATACCGGCAGCGGCCTCTGTTTCAGCAAGGACCTGGAGGGGGCGGCAAGGGAATGGGCGGCGTTGCCTGCGCCGCCTGAAATCATTATCAGCAATCATCAGAACGTGAGGGTGTTGCGGGAGTCGTTTGAGGCGAAGAACCTGCCGCTGCAACTGGTGCTGCGGTCGGACGTGGGGGAGGATACGGCGGCGTGGCGTTATTCCGGCGCCGATTATCACCTGCTGGCCAAAGAGATCTGGACGGTATTCGAGCAGGTGGTGGACGGGACCGCGGGAAGGCCCCGGAGTCATTTGGTGGATTTCAATCCGAAAATAAATTTTGATTTAACATAAAGGAAGATATGGAATGATGAAACGAGGATTTTTTACACTTATCGAGCTGCTGGTGGTTATCGCGATTATCGCGATACTGGCGGCGATGCTGCTCCCCGCGTTGAACTCGGCGCGCGAAAAGGGGAGGAAAACCGTTTGCATCGGCAAGCTCAAGCAAATTGGAGTTGCGGAACTGATGTATGCGGAGGATAATAAGGGAATGATTGCTTCCGGGGTCAGGCAGTCCGGAGCGGAAAAATCTTATTGGGCGAGGATTGTGAATGGTGACGATCCTGCCGCGCAATTATTGCGGAACGGTTATTTAGGGGCGAATTACACAACACAGTGGAGTTCAAACGGATTTCGGCATATTCAGGAAAAATTTTTTCGCTGTCCGAGCGATACCAAAAATTGGACCTTCGGAAGTACGCCGACCTATGGGCAACTTTCTTATCCGGCAGTTTTTTGCTCGGAACAAAGATGGAACGGTTCTGCCTGGGTCTCCAATGGAGATGTTGGAACGGTATGGTACAGTGTTTATAGCTATCGTCATATTGTCGGTCGGGATCTTCCGGGCAGTTCGATTTGGTATGATTTCAATCGGGGGACCGCCCCTTCCGGCATTCCGAATCACGAGGATGGCGTCAATGTGCTTTATCTGGGGGGGCACGTCAAGCATATATTAGGAAGCAGTAAGGGGGCCAGGCCGGAAACGGTGATGCTGACGACCAGCTGGGCGCATTTGACTAGAATGCTGGATGATATCTCCAGTGTGCCTTTCGGAAGAATGTAATAAAATCAAAGGTGTAATCATTATGAAGTGTTTTGTTTTGGGTTTTCTGTTCCTGTATTGTCTGATGGTGTCGGGTGGTCAGAACCTGCTTTCCGATCCGGCATTAACAATCAAAACCGCCGGAAACGCGACGGTGGCCAGACTGGCGGACGGTGCCCTGGAGGTGAGTTTTTCCGCCGGAACCGGCTGGCCTCAGATTCAAGTGACGGCTTTGCCGGCGCCCAATGGAGCGAATTCTCTGCGCCTGGATATCCGTCTGCCGGAGTCCATCGGAAATACAGGGATATCGCTGAAGGGCTACCCCGCAGACACCCTGAATGGGCGTTATTTTAATTCTGAATTGAAAGCGGGAGAAACACGTTCGGTTTCTTTTTCGATTTTATCCGATGTTTTGAGCAGCTTTCGGTTATCGGCAAAAAATCCGGAGGTTCCTTTTAAATTGGTTATCGAGGGGATTTATTATGATCGGGCCTCGAGTCTCGCGGATGGCTATGGTTTCGAATCGCCTGCGGATATGGGCAAGTGGCATGCTTCCGGAGGCGCCCGATTCTCCCTGTCCCGCGAATATGCATTCCGTGGCAAGCAATCCCTGAAGTTGGAATGGGATACGGCGCAGACGGCGATTGTTTTCTCTCCGGCCATCACCGATTGGCGTCCATATAAACAGCTTCGGTTCACTCTGTTCAACCCTTTGCCGGTACCGAACAAGAAATACCGCCTTCTCCTGGTCAACCGGAAATATTTGCCGGGGACCTGTTCGATCGCCGGTGGGCAGTTGACGGTTCAGCCGGAATCAATCCGGGAATTCATCCTGGACCTCGACTCGCTTCCCGAAACGGTGGATCGGGGCAATATTCGCGAGCTTCATTTTTTCAAAGGCAGTCCGGAGACCGTATTCTACCTCGATTCCATGAAACTGTACACGGCGGAAGAAGTCGAGGCGTTGAGCGTTGGGCGGATACGCGGTGAAATCGAATCGGCGGCCGCAATGCTGTCCGAAAGCAACCCCCCCCGGGGAAGTTCACTGGAAACCCGGTTGGCCGCTGCCAAAGAGAGTATGCGGATGTCCGGGACATTGCCCGCAACACCGGCAGAAAATGAAAAGTTAACCCGGCGGATTGTGGCGGCAAAAGAGTTGGCTTCGCTTGCCTTAAGCGCGCCTGATTCCCGGGAGAGCCTGGTTTTGCGCGGAGTTCCAGCACTGGAAAAGGTTTTCAGGGATATTCCGGTCCGGGGCGAAGCTAGCCCATTCCGGCTGGCTGCGGCAGGAAACGAGCGGGAAAGTTTTCAGGTCGTGGCATTGCCGCTGAATGACTTAAAGGGAGTTGAAGTGTCTGCCGGACCATTGAAGTCGGCGGATGGCTCCGAGATCCCCGCTACCAATATTGCAATCAATCCGGTCGGATATGTCGAAGTCGAGGAGAGTTTCTCCTACAACTCCAGCCGTCCCGGGTTCTGGCCCGATGTTCTGGTGCATAATCAAAAACTGGATTTGTCCGGGCGCCTGCAGCCTTATTGGATTACCGTACAAGTACCTGCCGGGTGCAAGGAGGGGCTTTACAAGGGCGAAATCCGCTTTGCCGCCGAGGGCGGGGTGTCGGCAAGTTATCCGTATGAAATACAGGTATTCGACTTTTCCTTGCCGGAACGGGGAAAACTGTTGACTTTTTTCGATTGGCGCTATACGCCCGCCGACCCTGCCGTCCGGCGCAAGTGCTATGACGCCATGCTTGACCACCGGCTCAGCCCCACCAGTATGTATATCAATGGACAGAGCCCGGGCAGCAAGGGGGGGTATCAGTATTCGCCGCATCCGGACGACATTGAGCATTGCATGAAACGCGGAATGAATGTTCTGAATATCTGGTATTTGTATGACGGCCTCGGGGAAAATCCACATGAATTCGACGAAAAATATTTGGCGAAAGTCAAAAAATTCATCGACTATTACCGTCCGATTCTCGAAAAAAAAGAGGCATGGGAGATTGCAATGATCAATGGATTCGATGAGATCATGCATCAGTCCAAAGAGACCGTGGTCGGGCGGCTTGCCGAGGCGCGAAAGATTTGCGCGTGGCTGAAAAAAGATTATCCTGGGCTGCGGATCTGTAACGTCGGGCGGAAAATGGATATCTCCACCGATTTGATGGATGTATGGTTCATGGGGGTGGAGCCGAAGGAAAATATCCGGGATGTTTCCGAAAACGGTGGCAAAGTCTGTTTTTACTGGGTTTATGGAAATCCGTCGCCGATGCTTGACCTGCCGGGTGCGGCTTGCCGAATTTTGAGCTGGCAGGCATTCAAAGAGGGGGCGGAGGGGATTGGGTATTACTCCACCTACCGTCCGTGGGCATTGGACTGTCCTTCCGCAACGGCCCCGGACGGAGTCGATTGGCCGAAGGAGCGCATCAATATCGCCAGCGCCAGTTCCAGAACATCCCCCAATTTTCGCCGCGGGCGCAATGGGGACGGCAATCTTTTTTATCCGGACCGGGACGGTTCGGTGCTGGCCTCTACCCGGCTCGCCAATATCCGTGACGGGATCGAAGATTATGAATACCTGGCCATTCTCAAAGAATTGGACCCGGCGCATCCGTTGCTCCGTATTCCGGACGAAATCGTCGCTTTTGGCGACGACCGCTATACGAAGGATTTCAAAACCATTGAGGCATACCGTCGCCGGACGGCGGAAGCGATCGTAAAAGCGATGAAAAACAGGAGTAATGAGCCGTGAGGAAAATGTGGATACTGTGGTTGTTCGCCGTATTATCAGGATGCGTGCAGGATTCGGCGGTGAAACCGCTGAAACCGCGCCTTGAACCGTTGCCGCCGGTGACGTTTAGGGGAAAACCGTTTTTCCCGGTGGGTGCCTATGACACCTACAAAATCGGGGAGGAGGGGGATTTGGCATCGATCGATCCGAATTTTATTGCGGCGGGCGGTAATTTTGCCGACCTGGGGATGATCGGGGTTCCGTCCGCGCCAAACTACCGGACACACAGCCAGCCGGCGATTTTCGCCGCTCTTGAAAAAATGAAGGATAACCCGGATTATGAGAAAATCGCCTTTATCGTAGGGCTTGGGTTTCCGTTGCTGCTGGATGCCGGCGATGCGGGAGGGCGGATGAGGCACGGCGGCATGTTCAAGCCGTTGAGCGGGAAACTACTGGAGGCGCATCGGGGAATTTTGGCCGATGCGGTGCTGGAACTCCGCAAACACCCCAATATCATCGGCTATACCATGGACGAGCCGGAAAATCTGATCTGGCCTTATTATAAGAAATATTTCAGTGATGATTGGGAGCGGAACCGAGATTCCGGGTTGGCCGCGAAAATGGTGGAATGGACGAATTGGACCAGGCCGGTCATCCGAGAATACCATCCGGAAGCAAAATTTTTCCCGATCCTTGGCTGGTGGACGACGTATGAGGCGGCCGCTCCCATGTACGATGTGTTGATTGCCAACCAATATCCGGCACGTGCGCAGGGAACTCCGGAATTCTCCGCCCCCCTGTATGAAGTATCCTACGATGCGGCGGCGGCGGTGGCGGCAGCCCGGAAGAATGGTGACGGCAGAACTGTTATCTATATGCCTCCGATGTTTGACATCATCAATGGAAATTACGGGATCCGGACTTTTCGGGAACAACGTTATTTGAATTTTGCCCCGATCACCCGCGGCGTGATGGGGATTCATGGCTGGCGTTTGCAGCGGTGCTCGGAAGAACACCGGGACACGGTCATCTATCCAGCCATGAAGGAGGTCAGCGGGCTTTCGGCGTTTTTCCTTGGAGAATGGCTGGATGAATACGTGACCAGCGATCATGACTTCGCCACTGTTGATTACCTGAAAAAATTCCGTGAACGGATCCGCTTGGTTGAAGGCGAGGAGGATGGACAGGTTCGGGAAGTTCGCGATGCTGTGCCAGATGTTAGCTATTGCTTGCGACGCCATCCGGACGGACGGTATCTGCTGTTGGCAGTCAATAACCGGCGCGAGCCGTTGGAAGTGGTATTTACGATTGCCGTTCCCGGTCGCCTGGAGGAGGCCCGGGATGTGTTAAACGAGAGAACGCTGAACTGGCAAGGCAGGCGTCTGTCGGACCGTTTTTTACCGTTTGGCGTTCATGCCTATATCTTTGACGCCGGATAATCAACTGTTCCGTGAGGAAACGGGATGACGGCGCGGTTACGCGCCGTCATCCCGTTTTTGTTGTTTTGTCACGTGGCTATTTTGGGAAAAATACGCAAACCGGTATTGACATTTCCGACGATTGCTGGTATAATATGATTGCAGGTTCAATCAAAAACCGCAACGAGGATTGAAAATGTCGGTAACCATTAAAGATATCGCCATGTTGGCGGGGGTTTCCCACCAGGCTGTTTCCGCCGCGCTGAACGGCAACGGCAGCAGCCGCGTTTCCGCCGTCAACAAAGAAAAAATCTGCCGGATCGCCCGGGAACTGAACTATGTCCCGAACGCGATCGCGCGCAAATTCGTCGGCGGCAATACCAAGGCGATCGGCATAGTTTCCGCGGTCTATCCCGGCTGGAACATGCACCTCATGGGCGAAATCTGCCTGCTGCTGACTTCAAAAGGGTACCATACGCTGATCAATCATTTCAGCGGGGGGACCAGTTTCTCGCCCCAGAGCACCTTGCTTGAACTGGTGTCGCGGGGCATCGACGGCGTCATCATCCTGAACTCCAACAGCCGCAAAGAGCTGAGAAAAGGGCTGACGGTTCCGTGCGTGTTCGGCTCCCACAACCACCTTGACGGCTATGATGTCGCGGTCAACAACGAAACCACCGGTTACATCGGCACCCGCCATCTGCTTGCGCACGGGCATGACCGGGTGATGTACCTGAGCGTGATGCACCATCCCGGCAACGAGCGGCTGCAGGGGTGGGAGCGCGCCCACGCCGAACGGAATATCGCCGTCACCCCCGAAGACGCGGTGGCGCTGCGCGACATCGGCGGCAGTTTCAGTAATCTGATGGAAATCATCCGGGCGAGGCGTTTCCGGGCGGTGTTCTGTTCCAACGACTATATCGCCGCCAAACTGATGAAGGCGCTGCTGACGCATGGCGTCCGGGTGCCGGAGGATATCGCGATCATGGGGTGCGACGGGCACAGTTTCATCGAATTCGGCCCGGTTTCGCTCAGTACCGTCATCCAGCCGATCCGGCCGCAGGCGGAAGCGATTGTCGATCTGATGCTGAAGCGCATCGAAACACGGGAAACCGGTTCCAGGCCCGCCGACATCAATGTGGAACCGCTGCTGCACCTGGGCGGAAGCTGCGGGTGCCGCCCCGAAACGGAAATGGAGGAGTTGTACCGGATCAATACGCTGGGCGCTCTGGAAAAAGATATGATGCTCAATTTCAATAAAAATATACTGGAGGATATATCATGATAAGACGGAATTTTACACTTATTGAATTGCTTGTGGTCATTGCGATCATCGTTATTGATGTGATTTTGTGATTTATTTGTATCTTGCTTATTGTTAATGTGATATGATTTTGCAATTATTGCTTTTGTTGAAATTTCGCTTTTTCTGATTCCACACATCGCCACGCTCGGAAACATACTTCCACTGATCGCTCTTTTGGAAAATTTGCAAAAATTTGCAAAATAATTTTTCAGGTAAAATTATCCCTTGAAATGCTAAAAAACCGTCAAGCTCCGGAGATTGACGGTTTTTATATTTTGGTTCGATTGAAATCGTTGATTTACAGGGGCATCTGTGATAAAAGCTTAACTTCGGAGGTCATATGAAAAAGAAAAAGCGCAATAATGGCATGGGACGAGTATTCAAGGTTCAGAATAAGTTTTATCTGCAGTATACGGATATTGACGGCAAGCGTAAATGTACGCCGTTGAAAACCGTCAATAACGAGAGCATCGGTTCGCGCGCGGAGGCGGAAGAAGCGGCGAAGGTTTTTCTGACCAATAAGAAAAAAATCGTTGAAATCGAGACGCGGGAAGAATATCTGTCGGAGCGGGCAAAGTTGAAGAAGCTGAAGGCCAGGCTGACGATTACGCTGGACAATGCGTTTGACCGGCATTTGAGCAAGCCGCATGCCCGGGTGGCTTCGAGCGGCGCATTGAAGGTGACGCGGCGTTACTGGCAGGATTTTGTCAGTTTCGTGAAGGATAATTATCGGTTGATGACACTGGATGAAGTCGATAAAGTTCATGCGGAGGCATACATTGCCCATATCCGCCGGAACGGACGCTGGAACACTAAAATCTCTTATGTGAAAAAGAATTGCCCGGTACGTAAAAAATTTAAGGACTATGAATATGGCGGGGCGCTGAGCAATACGACACTGAACCGTTATCATTCGACCTGCAAGGCAGTGTTCAGTTTTCTGCTTTCGGAGCTGGGTTATACGATCGAGGAAAACCCTTTTTACCAGATTCATCCGCTGAAACTGAGCCCGGAAGGGCGGGATATATTTACGGATGAGGAACTGCGTCTGATTTTTAAGAATCCGCCGGAACTGATCAGGCAGTTGTTTATGATCGGTATATTCACCGGATTGCGCCTGAGCGACGCGGCAACACTGCGTTGGACCGAGATCGAACAGTTCAGTCCGTTGGCGGAAAACCCGGATTTTCTGCATCATGAAATTATCCGGCTGACGATTAAGACGAAAACCTGGGTGAAAATTCCGATTGAACGTGAATTGAATGAATTTTTGATGGAGCAGTATCCGAAAACCGGCCAGGGAGAATATATCATACCGGAGGCGGCGGAGCTGTATTACCACCATCGGAATACGTTGAATAACCGGATTCAGAATTATCTCAATTCATTGGGAATCATAACGCAAAAAAGGATTCCAGGGCGCAAGAAAGCGCAGTCGATCAAGGGGTTCCATTCGCTGCGGCACTGTTTTTGTTACTATGCGGGGATTCGTGGGGTCCCGTTGCCGGTGATCAAAAGTATTGTCGGGCATTTCAGCCAGTCCATGACGGAGCATTACCAGAAGCATGCCGATAAAAAGGCCCGTATTGAAGGTTTGACGCGAATGCGGGGGTTGCTGACATCCTACAGCACGTCCAATGCATTGACCTATGACCAACTGCGAAAACAGATTGCCGAATATATTGATTCAGCTCCCGATCCGGTTGTCGATAAGGTACATGCGCTGTTATTGCAGATTACCGCTGACGAAGAAAATCCGGCCCTGGAAACAGGTCCAACATATCTGATTTCAGAATAAAACCGTCAATCTTCCGAGCTTGACGGTTTGAGGGTGGCAAAAGTATTGACTTATGTGGTTTTTCCGGTTATAATTCACCTTCTCGACAAGGAGGTTATATGAAAAAGAACATGAGCATAATCATAAATGTACTGAAACCGCTGGTCAAAAGCGGTGTCATCAGCAAAGAAGATCTGGAATTGATCAAAAAGCTCCCGGATATGGAAGCGAAAATAAAGGATATGCCGAATCCGGCATGGGAAGAACTTCTGAAACCGAAGCTGGGCAAGTATAAAACGATCAAAGAGACTTGCGAAATCATGCGGGCCGACCGGAAAACGGTTTATAATTGGATGAAAACGGGAAAGCTGCAATATTCCCGTCTTGCGGCCAAAAAAGTATTGATTCATGAGAGCAGCATAATCAAGCTGATCGAAGATCACAAAAACAAGTGAAATTCATCTAAGAATCTTGAAATAGTTACAAAATACGTTATCTTATATATGGTTACATGGAGCGTATTTTGCGATGAACAGACTGGAAGATGCATATCCTGATATTTATCAGCAGAAGCCCGCATTGCTTTCAATGCGGGCATTGCGTGTTTTCCCGCCGTTATCTTCCCAAATATCCCGAAATGTTTTTCTTGCTAATACCGCATGTAATCTGGCTGGCTATTATCTGGATAGCCTGCTGTATTTTTATCATCCGTCCGGCGATTTCCCGGAAATTGACAGCTATCTGGTTGATTTTTCCGTATTTCTCAGGGATGAAAAAATTCAACAGCCCGTTGCGAATTGGTATTTAAACACATCCGATGATATTGGCGAACCGAACCGTTTCATCGAAAAAATGAAAAAGTTTCCGGTTCCGCCCGACAATATACACGCAATGCTGAAGGAGATATACCATTTTTTGAATAAAGCGCTGCAACTGACCGATATTCCCGAAAGTAGTTTTGCCGCGTCACTGTATGATTTATCGGTGTCCTGGATGGATATTCATCAGAAAGAATTTATGCATCTGGTTCCAGCACATGAGGTACTGAAAACAGCGGAAATCCTGCTTAAGCAGCTTGAGCAAAAACAATACAACTATCATTATCTCTGGCATGAATGGGGTAAGGAATATGACGAATATTATCGCGAATTTCTTGGGCAGGAATTGTCTGATAAGACGGCCCGCAAAAAGGCGCGACAGAAGTTCATCGAAAACCATCCGATGCCGGAAGGAATCAGCGAAAGCGGTTACCCCGGTACTTCCGTGAACAGTGTGAAAAAGTATCAGAAAATTTACTTGAACTGGAGAAAAAACTATGAATGTCAAGATCATCACGAATCCCTCAATTACAGCGAAATGGGAACGTAAAATACGGAAAGGCGTGAGAGAAAACCGTTATACGGATAAGCAGTATCTGTTTTTTCTGATGGCCCTCGGAACCGGCCTGGACATGGATGAAATTCTTCCGATTAAGTATGAGGATTTGCAGTTGAAATCGGTCCATGTAAAGGATAAAGGGCGCCTCAAGGAGTTCATGTATATATTGTTGGAATCCAGATACAAAAGAAAGAAAAACCGGGAAATCCTCTTTCCTGATAAATGCAAGGATCTGATCCGGGAAATGCGCGAAAAATATCCGGATGAAGTTTATCTTTTCCAAAACAATGAATTCTGTCAGAAAAACAAACCGCCGATTCCGTGGAGTGCCGGATATGGACGGCGTTTTTTGGCGGAAACAGCGGAAGCGAGCGGTATTTCCAGCGAACGCTTCGGCGGGCATATGCTGCGAAGAACATTCGGCTATTTTCAGTTGAAATATGATAACTGGACCTTGCAGGACCTCCGTGAATATTTTGAAATGCGGACCGTGGGAGAGCTGAAAAGCGGTTCTTCTGCACTTTGTGAAAAACTTGCTGTTGCATAGCCGGAACCTCCGAATCAATCAAGGGGCAATCCGGCATAACCGTTCGCTTGTGCTCACTTTTATTCCGTTTGCTCCCTTGACTGCTTCGGGAACCCGGCAAGGAGATTGATGTGGTGATTGAAAAAATGATTTTTCAATCACCCTCAAAAACATCAAGCAACATTTCTAACTCGCAGCTCGCATACCGTGTGCTTGCTTTTTCACAAAGTGCAGAAGAGGCTGAAAAGCTATCTTGGAATCACCGATGAATTCGATTAATTGACAGGGATTGAGCGGCCGCCAGCGCTTTTCAGGAAGCGGTGGGCGAGGCTGGCAAGAAGGCCGAAGCCGATCAGATGCAGGAATGGTTTGCCTTCGTAAAGATGTAGCTGGACCTGTGTTACCAGGATCAGGACCAGCAGCAGGTAGAGCCAGGTGAAAACTACCAGCGGGACGCGGTTGATTACTTTGATTTTCGGACGGCGTTTTTTGCGAAGTTTGAACCAGAGTAATTCTATGATGGTTTTGAAGACGGCCCAGGAAGTATCCATCGCGAATGCGACAAACCAGAGCAGGATCGTTGCCACGGTGATGATGCCGACTTCCGGGATTTCCAGCAGCAAGTGGTCTTTTTCTGCGAAGATCAGGTAGAGACCGGCGGCGGTTGCAATTGATGAAAAGATGAAGAATGCCAGGTTTGCGTAATCGTACCAGTAAATGCTGAGGCCCTTGGGGGTATCTTTACTGCCGATTTTGGGAATGGGCGGGCAATGGCGTTCGAGGCGGGCGCCGCACATTTTGCGACATTTTTGGTTGATGGCTCCACGAACGTAAACGTCGTCGTTTTTCAGGATGCGGCCGGACTGCCAGAAAATATAGCCGACTTTGCATTGGCCGCGCGGTCCACCGGTTTGCAGGGTGGTGAAATTGACGATATCGACCTTGTAGTCTTTCTGTTCGGACCAGCCTTCGGTAAAGTTGTCGGATTTGTTGTAATCGCCTTTCATGGAGCCGGATTTGCTGTCACCGATGTTCTGGCTGTGGCGGCGGAGAACTTCCTGACCAATGGAGTCGGCGGCCCATTTGTTGGTGGTGTGATCGCCGTTCTGGCAAAAGATTTTAGTACCGAGATTACCGATCAGGGAGTTGGCTTTTTCTTTGCCGTAGCCGTCGTAGAGATTGTCGAGATTCTGGGTGGCGTATACGGTCAGGGTACGGCTGGAACGTGCCGTGGTTTGGAACTTCTGGTCGTAATCCAGGGCGAAGAACTGGCATTCATCACCCCACAGGAAGACCGGACGGGCATTGGAATCGGTAATATCTTCGCGGCGCTCGATCATCTTTTCAAAGCAGAGCTTGATAATGGCGGCGGTCATCTGTCCGACTAATCCATGCCGTTTCACATCCTGATCCACAATCAGAATTTTGCCCTGCCGGTACATATCTTCCATGATCAGAGAGCTGGTATCCGAGCCAAAACAGCGCAGAAACTCGCCACGGAGCATACTGTCGGCCAGCACAGTGAACGATGAAATCGTATTGCTGCGGGTACGTTCATCCAACTGCGGGAACTCGATCAGGAAATAGTTGCAGGCCAATTCATAATCCGGCGAATGATGGTTGCTGAAAAAAATGGCCTTCATCATCAGTGAATTGCAATATTGCCGCGATGCATCAATCGTCTGCTGAACTTCTTTGCGCTCACCATCTGTCTTGCTTATTTCTTCTTCAAATTTCCGTATGGCCGTCTCAAATCCGGCATTACCCGGAGCCCGCCGGATCTCATCGCCGTATTCAATGCCGCAGAGGTATTTGAAGTCGGCAAAATACTCTTTCAAATTTTCCGCGATTTCATTCGAACGCAATGCCGTATCAATGGCGGCCTTAATATTCGGCAGTGTCACCGGTTCGCGCGCCATAACCAACAGCGAAATAGTATTCCGCAGGAACTGCTTGATGGCGTTTTCCCAATATTCATCATTGGTACTGCCGGCCTTCTTGTCTTTGGAAATTTTGACCACTTCCAAAAAAATGGCAACAACATTTTCCACCTGTCCGCCGCCTTCCTCCGCCGGACGCGAGAATTCATAATCCAGAAAACTGAACGTCTCTTCACTCAGTTTAATAATATCTTTCTCCCGGCCAGTCTCCCTGGCATATGCCGCCCACGTCTCACATTCATCCGGTTTGGCGCAAAAAACAATGCCGCCATAACCGAGTTCCAGATATCGAATAGCGATGCTCCGCAATGGCCCTGATGACTTGCCGCTGCCGGTCATGCCGAAGCAAATCAGCCCCGTCGAAGCATCACGCGTGGTCCACGAATTACCTTCAAAATTCATGATTTCGGTGTCTAATACTGACATATAGTGTTTTCCTATTTTAACTCGGGGCTTTCGCTGCCCCGAACCCTGCGGCCGAACGTCGGCCTCGATTGGACTTGGGAAATATTTTATTTCGCAAGGGACAACCGAACAGATTCGTTTTTCCCTTTGCAAACCTCTTTCCGATCTTTACTGATAGAAAATTTCAGATATCAGTCGAAAAGGAAAGGCTTTGGAAGTAGGGTCGCAGGGAGAAACCTGGAGCCGTCCAGGTGTCTCCCCGAACATAAAGTCCAAACGAGGCCGACGTTCGGCCGCAGGGAGCGCGAGGGGGCGCGCAGCACCCTCGCATTCCCATTGCCTACCGTACCACCAGTACATAAAAGTAAAACACGCCCAGCCCGGCGAAGATCGATATGCATCCCAACGCGCAGATCATGATCAGCCGGGTCAGGAGGCGTTCGCGATGCAGGGCAATCAGGCGACGAAACTGTGAACGTCCGGTCATCTGCTGACGGTTGACGATATCCATCATTTTTTCCTGATTCGTGTTGCATAATTTTTCCAGTCGGGCCAACATCAACTCGTTCATCTGTTGATTCTGGAAGTTGATATTTTCCTGAATGCGCATGACGATTTCGAGCTCGAAAATAATGGCATAAACGATATCGTCCTCCAAACCGGCCTCCTGGTATTTCGTCAACAGTTCGATGACTTTCCCCCGCGGGCCGTCTGCCGCCATAACCGCCGCCATGGCGGCATCCCGTAAACTGAATTCTTTTTCTTCATTCATGCTGATTGCTCCTGAAAAAGCCCGGCCGAAACCGGGCATTTCGATTTAGTTTTTACCGGGACATGGCCGGTGATTTGTCCTTGTTCTGGCTTTTAGGTTTTGACTGCTCCGGGGCTTTCCGCCCTTTCCCTCCGGCTTCATGCTCTTTGACTTTGGCCTTTTCGATCAGGTCGAGAAACTGACCGCGATTCAGGTTTTTCTTTTCGTCGTCGCTCATTTGCGGAAGAAATCCCTGGGCGATTTTGCTTTCGAGAATCCCGATCTGGTTGGTGCCGACCGGATCGTTATTGGTGGCGTCCTTGATCATGGCGTCCGCCTGTTTGCCGGTCAGGTTCTGCGGCAGTTCCTGAATCTTGCCTTTTTCCCGAAGTTCTTCAAGGACTTTTATTTGCGAATCGGATGCCGGGTATTCGCGACCGGAAAAATCAGGCTGTTTGTCCTTCGGCAGATCGCCTTTGCCGATCTGGACCAGCACCGAGGCTTCGCTGCGCTTCAAATTGGCGTAAACATCCGACGGGATGTAATCCAACTTGCCTTCGTTGACGAATTGGGAAATTGCCCGTTTCTGGACTTTCGTTGCCGGAGCGTCCTCCAGGCGTTTGGTGGCCTGCTCGAACGTCATCGCATCGAGTTCTTTCTGCGAGATTTCCGGAATCTCTTTATTCGCGGAAAGCTCCTTCAGGGCTGTTTTCTGATTTTCAGTGGCCGGTCCGTTGGGATCGCGTTCCTCACGGGGTCCCTTGAACACTTCGTCGAGTTTTTTGCTGGCCTCTCCCATGGTGAGATCCGCCATAGCCATCGGTTCGATCCGCTTCGAATCAATGAGTTTCTGGAGCTGTTCCTTTTGGGCAACGGAAGCGGGCCGGTTTTCCAGGATTTTTCCGGCCTGCAACATGTTCAGACCGTCAATTTCCTTTTCACCGATCACCGGCGCGTGGATGACTTTGGCAAGGCCTTTGACGGTGATATTGCCGGATTCAATTTCCGCTTTAATCAGGTCGAGCTGCTTCTCCGTGGCGGGCGTGCGGGCACGAACATTGTCGATTTTCTGCCGTCCTTCCTCCTCGGACATCGTATTCCATTTGCCCAACGGAATATGGGGAGTTTTTTCCTGCTGGATCAGACGGCGGAGTTCTTTTTTGGTGTCGTCGGTCATCGGATTGGCCGGCATCTCTTTCGAAAATTCCAGCTTCGGCGCACGGTCGATGAACATCGTCGCTTCCATCTTGGAAATGACATTGATATCGACTTTGCCGGGATCCAGTCTTTCCTCGGCGAACATATCCCGGATCAGATTGAGTTGTTTTTCCGAGGGCTGTTCGTCGAAGGTCCGAACCAGTTCCTGGGCCTTGGGCAAAGACAGATTTTTCCATTCTTCCGGCGGCATGTGCGGCAATCCTTTGCTTCTCAGCCGTCCCATCATTTTCTTGTAATCTTCTACTGCGGGTTCAAACATTTTTTCGTTTCCTTTCTGTTGTTTTGGTTTCGGAGGCGAATTTTTAAATGACGCCTTTATCAAGGCTTCATCGTACATGATTCCTGCGGAATCGAACTGAATTTTCAAGTCATTCAATTCCAGCGCATTGGGAGTTTCATTCTGAAACAATTTCACCCAGTCTCCCGGATGATTCTGATCCGGCAGCATGGGTATTTTAGCGATGAATTTTCCGGCAACATCCGAATTCAGGTTCCGCCAGTCGTTCAATGCCATGGGCGCGGCGATTCTCGCCCGTACCACCGTCTGAATCAGCTTGGACTGAAACTTCAACCGGGCCTCATTCATATTCAGATTGAAATCATTGCGGAACGCCAATTCCGGCTTGGCCTTTTTTACTTCAATTTCCCAGTTTTTGAAGGCGCGTTTCAATGGTGAAAATGCCTTGCCGACATCGCCGGGACTCGCATACTGGACATCCTGTTTGAAATAATCCAGCCACGCCATGCCGCCGGTTGTTTCGATGTACTTATGGACCAGTTTATCCTCCATGTCCGGGTGGTCATCGAAATATTTCCGGACCTGTTTGTCGAGAGTCGATGTACCGGCTCCAACGACCTTCCGTGTTTTTTCATAATTGGTTTCTTTCAGAATATCGCTGACATTGAACTCTTCCTCGAAATTATCATTCAGAGCATCTTCCATCTGGAGCGAAGAATTATACTCATGTGCCACGCCCATGTAGACGTTTTTCAGGTGAAATTCATCGACGTTGGCGAATTTTTCATGGACAAAACCGTCTTCCGTTTCAAACAGTAATGTCGCCTGTGTCAATGATGGCAACCCATTGATGATCCGGTCCGCTTCGCTGGTCGTTACCGTATCGAAATCAACCGGTTCAATGAAACCGGCCGCGACCAGGCGCGACAGCAAATCAAACTGCCGCTCCTGCAGCGCCCGGTTATTGTATTCGAAATTCTCCCCGAATTCCGTCGAAAATCCCTTGCTGATTCTTTCCGGCTCCAACTGAATCCCCCACCTGCCGAACATGTCGCAGACTTCGTTCGGATTGACCGTTGAAACATCATTCCGCAAATAAAGCATCCAGGCTTCCGGCGAATATTCCCGGCTGGCCTGATAGTCAAGGTTTTCCCTGATATCATGCTTACCCAGTGCCCGGAGTACCTGTTTCTGCAAACCTTTCAACGAAATATCGCAGCAGACCGTCGCCGTATCATTCAGTTCAAACTGATACACATGCACCGTCGGCAGCTTGATCACGATGTCTTCCAGTTTTTCCGAATTCATTGTGCCGAGGTCGACCGGTAGCGTGGCCCCCATCGCAACCAGGCGCAGCAGCAGATCCTCTTCATAGAAATTTAACGGGGAGTTTTCCATAACGGCCTCACTGCTTCGATTCTTCAGACGCCGGTGGCGGCGCCCAGACAGCTTCAAATGCCTTTTTTACTCTTTGAAACCCTATGTCAACCCGGTGTCTGTCCATAAAATCAAACTGTTTTATTACCGTTTTTCCGGTCGCCACCTGCCCGAATGTCGTATGATGGTCTTTCAGCCTTTTGGAGTAACGGCGTCCGAAATCAGGCAATTCAATCACCAGATTCGAACCCGATTCATCCTCCATACTGTCGGCCAGAACTTCTTCATAACAGTCGAAGTTATTCCCCTGGAAGGGATTTTTTACGATCAGGAAATGCAGTTTCCGCTCCAGCATGTCTTCTGTGA
>ENA-UOOH01000104-UOOH01000104.1-fermentation-metagenome-genome-assembly--contig:-NODE-104-length-98113-cov-368.990302_pt1 | contig 98113 bp, 109 predicted proteins | sample MGYA00245778_ERZ724025 | MGnify/ENA primary metagenome ERZ724025 (study PRJEB28704, sample SAMN03018313) | fermentation metagenome | biome: anthropogenic terrestrial biome; feature: soil... | reverse complement strand
GATATCACCTGGAGTTGACACCAATACTGTCTCACATGTATTGAACCCATTCAAAGTGTTCAATTTTATGCCAATAGCATGTAAAATAGGGTAAACCTTTACTGGACGGTAAAAATGAGACGATCTAAATTCCGTGAAGAACATCAACTGAAGTACCCCTACCCGCGCTACCAATTCAGACGCAGTTTATTACGTGGGGGCATCAATTTTTTGGCTTGGCTCTTGCTCAACTATGAGGTTGAGGGCAAAGAAAACTTACCCAAAGAGGGTCCCTTATTAGTTGTTTGTAATCACTTTCACTTTTTAGACACTGTGGCAGCAATCCACGTATCCAAGTATCCGCTTGAATTTATCAACGACGCTGGAATGCCCATGGCGCCAGGTAAATTGAGATTCATCCCCGGTTTATGGAAAACGCTGCGGATTGAGCAAGGTACGGCGAACCTCGAGGCGATTCGCGCGGCTGAAGCGATTTTGGCACAGGATGGCATTTTGGCAATCATGCCTGAAGGTCATGTTAGCAAACCGCCCTTGCGTGAAGCTTTGCCCGGCGCGGCATTTTTGGCACTTCGCTTGGGCGTACCCATTTTGCCCGTAGGAACATTTAGCAAAGATGATTGGGACATCTTTGGCACACTGCGCAAGAAAAAGCGCAAGGCACACGTCATCACCCGCATTGGCAAACCTTTTGGTCCGCTCAAACCAGAAAAGGAAGGTGCCCGCCCTGGACGAGAAGATGTTCAACGCGCGGGGCATGAAATTATGCGCCAAATTGCTGCGCTCTTACCTCCCGAAACACGCGGCGCTTTTGGCTGATTCTTGCCCGTGCCTGGCGATATTAACGCGCTTTATACACTCATTTGGTATCCTATACTGGTTGTTAGCTTGCTTTAGCGAGGGATTTAATTATGGAATATAAGGACTATTACAAGACACTGGGCATTTCTAAAACCGCAACTGACGATGAGATCAAAAAGGCTTATCGTGATTTAGCGCGCAAGTATCACCCGGACGTTAACAAAGATCCCAAAGCTGAAGAGATGTTCAAGGAAGTCAATGAAGCCTATCAGGTGCTTTCTGACAGCGAAAAACGCCAAAAATATGATCATTTAGGCTCAGAATGGCAACAATACCAACGCTCAGGCGGACAGCCTGGTGGCTTTGATTGGGGTCGCTGGCAACAACAGCCTGGGCAAGGCACGTCTTATCGCACCATGACGCCTGAGGAGTTCCAAGAGATTTTTGGAGGCAGCGGTGCCAGTGGTATGGGTGGTTTTGGCGGCTTGGGGGGCTTTTCTGATTTCTTCAATTCACTTTTTGGTGGCGGTTTTAGCGGTGGTTTTGCAAGTGGTCCGGGCACCGAAAGTGTTTATAGTCAGGGTGGCAGAACCTACCGCACTCAAGCGCCCGCACGACGGGATATGGAGCACGAGGTTGAAATCACGCTGGAAGAAGCATATAGTGGCACATCACGCAGTTTGCAATTCGTTGATGGTCGCAAAATAAACGCCAGCATCCCTGCCGGCGTGGACACCGGCTCTAAAGTGCGCTTGAGCGGTCAGGCAGATGGCGCGGACTTGTATTTGCTTATCAAAGTACTCCCACACAAAACTTTCACCCGCAAGGGCAACAATCTGCAGCTTGACCTGCCGGTTGATTTCTACACCGCCGCATTGGGTGGTGAGGTTGAAGTGCCAACCATGGGCAAAACGGTAAAGCTCAACATCCCGGCTGGCACAAACAGCGGCAAAACGTTTAGGCTCAAAGGCTTGGGCATGCCCATTTTGCGAAAGAAGGGTGAAAAAGGCGATCTGCTGGCCAAAGCGGTCATCCACCTCCCTAAACCCTTGAGCCAGGCTGAGAAAGAAAAGCTACAAGCGATAAAAGACGAATATCATAGTTAAAAATAAAGCTTTAATACACAATGCCAAGGCCGCCTAAGCTTTTGCTACCGCGTCCAGCCGGCTTTTTGTCAGTTATATCTGACACATTCCAACATTTAGCCATTTTTGTCAGTTATATCTGACACTCTGCTTGATTTTTATGCTTTTGTCAGTTATAACTGACACATAACAAATGAGTTGGATCATCTAACCTCACCTTTGACCTGCGTGGAGGCGTGGATTGAAACATCATAAAAAAACAAGCTGAGTAAATTGGAAGTTGTGCATGGCGGGGACGCCATGCACCAGATACTAGATACCAGGAACCAGATGGCTGAAACCGAAAACCAGAATTCAGTAATAAAGATTCTGTAGCCACAACCAACCTGCAATAGCCCACGCCAAAGACAGGCAACGAGCAGTAGCCATTTGTTTCAAAAGTGACTTGTTGTGCCATAAACTAACGGAGAAAACACTATGATTATTCGTCACACTTACCTGGACCGGATTAAGCCTTTTATTGATAAACCACTCATCAAGGTTCTTACCGGGGTGCGCCGGAGCGGAAAATCTGTCCTCCTACAACAGATTCAAAATTTGCTCCTTGAAAAAGGCGTCCCCGCTTCCCACTTCTATGTCATCAACTTTGAGTCTTCCGAGGCATTACATTTTCAGAATGGGACCGACCTCATTCAGGATATCCGCCAAAAACACGGGGAGACCAAAGATAAACTTTACATTTTCCTTGACGAGATCCAAGACCTTTCGGGCTGGGAAAAAGCGGTCAATGCCCTGCGTGTTGATTTTGACTGCGACATTTATATCACCGGTTCAAACAGCACCTTGTTGTCTGGAGAGCTTGCCACACACATAGCCGGAAGATATGTTTCTTTTGATGTTTATCCTTTTTCTTTTATGGAATTTCTGGAGTTACTCCGTAAAACAGACCCTGGGATTAGTGAACAAAAGGCTTTTGAGAAATACATCAAGCTGGGAGGTATGCCCTTTTTACACCACATCAATTTTGAGGAAGAACCTTCCAAGCAATATCTGGAGGATCTTTATGCTTCCGTATTAATTAAGGACGTCGTCAGTCGCAACAACATTCGAGATGCTGACCTTTTGCAAAGACTCGTTCTCTTTTTGATTTCAAACATTGGCAATCCTTTTTCTGCTCGTAGCATCTCAGCTTATTTAAAAAATGAGTATCGAAATATTGCCCCTGAAACGGTCATCAACTATATCAAAGCTTGTGTAGACGCTTGCTTGTTTTATCCTGCAAAGCGTCAGGACCTTGTCGGCAAGAAAGTACTTCAAATTGATGAAAAGTATTATTTGGTTGACCATGGTATTCGTCAGGCAGTTTATGGTGAAAACGAGCGTGATATTCATCTTGTGCTTGAGAATATCGTTTACATGGAATTACTCCGCCGCGGATACAAGGTGAGTGTTGGAAGAATAGGAGATAAAGAGATTGATTTTGTCGCCCAAGATGGCTATCAGAGGCTATATGTTCAGGTTTCCTACTTGATGGCGGATGAAGCCACTTTCGAGCGCGAGATTCGTCCACTCTTATTAGTTCAAGATAACTATCCAAAGCTCATCATTTCCATGGATCCCATCAATCGAAGTACCCAAGGAATACAGCACTTCCCAATCGTAGAGTTTCTCCTCAGATCTGGTACTTTATAGGCTACAATAGAGCAGTATGGAAAAAATCTTTCGCAAACATATCACCGTTTTTGCTGGCTCAGCAGATGGTCTGCCTGAAAGCCACCTCAAAACTGCCTGGCACCTTGGCGCCACCCTCGCCAGGCAAGAGCGCACCATGGTTTATGGCGCTGGCTCAACGGGCTTGATGGGTGCCGTTGCCGATGGGGTGCTTGAAAACAAAGGGCAAGTTATTGGCGTGATTAATGACGGGCTCAACCTTGAACACCTCATCCACAACCATTTAAGCAGTCTGGAAACTGTAAGAGACATCCAAACCAGGCAAAAACGCATGCTTGACCTCGCTGACGGCATCATCGCCCTGCCCGGGGGTTATGGCACTTACTACGAAACAATTGAAGCGCTCACCTGGGCACAAATTGGCTTACATCGCAAGCCCATCGGACTGTTAAACATCGAAGGTTATTTTGATCCATTCGTCAAAATGATTGAGCACAGCATCAACCTGGCATACATTTATCCGGAGCATCGCGGGCTTTTTGTCGTTGCTGATGAACCCGAAACGCTTTTGCAAATGCTGGATAGCTTCATCCCGCCGAAGAATATGAACAGGTGGTTAGACCGCACATGATGGATCAAATCTCTGTCCTTTTTATTGACCTCGACGACACCGTATATCCCAACTCCCTCAACATTTGGCCCTTTTTTATGGAGCGCATTCAGAGCTACTTGCGCGAGGTTCTTGGCATTGAACAAGAAGATACCGTGGCATTGCAACACCGCCTCTTTTTGCAATATGGCACAACCTTACGTGGCTTGCAGGTTGAATACGGCATCGACATGCACGAATACCTTGACTGGGTTCATTCGATTGACCTTTCTGCGCATGTCTTCCCCGACCCTGAGCTGCGCAAAGCGCTTCAAAGCTTGCCACAGCCAAAGTGGATTTTTACCAACGCCAGTGTCGCCCATGCTGAAAACATTTTGGGATTAATGAACTTGCGTGATCTTTTTGTGGATATTATCGACGTGGTTGCCACATCGCCTTACTGCAAACCGCAACCCGGAAGTTATGAGATTGCCCTCAGATTAGCCGGCAACCCACAACCTGAGCGCTGCCTCTTTTTGGATGATCGCAGCGATAACCTGGATACCGCACGCAAATTGGGTATCCACACCTTGCAAGTTAAACCGGTGCCTGATGGCAAGCACCCATCCATCAGCCACTTGATACACTTGCCTGATTACTTACGCAACAATAATCATAAAAAAAGTATATAAAACGAAGCCACACACCTTGTTAATCATCTATATAAGAAGTGAATACGGCACGATTATGGTATTCTTAAGCACTGTACCCAAACAACACGCCAAGTTGTGTTGAAACAGGAGGACTCTATGCAAAACAATTCAAACCGCACAGCTATAACCATCATTCTGGTTATTCTCATTGTGATGACCTCATTTGCTACTGGTTTGGCAACGGGAAGCCTGGTGAAAAATAACCCCATCCGCACCGCTTTGGGTTATGACAAACCCAGCTCTTTAGCCACTAGTGGCACACAATGCCCAGACTGCAGGTGCCCAAGCCCCAGCGGCAACGCTGAAGGACTGGAATGTGAGCCTTGCCCCGCAGTTCAATTTGGTGAAGATGCAGAAAAATGCTCCGAGTATGTCAGCTCTTCAACCCCGCGGGAACTGCAAACGCTCTTTAAACCATTCTGGGAAAGCTGGGCGCATTTGCACAAACATTACGTTGATCAACCCCTGGATGATGTCATCTTAATGCGTGGCGCAATTGAAGGTATGTTGGCAGCCACAGGCGACAAGCACACCTCTTATATGGACCCACAAACCTACGAGCAAGCCAATGCTGAAATGGAAGGCTCTTATACAGGCATTGGCGCCTGGGTGAACACTTCAGGCGAATTTGTTGAAATCGTTTCGCCCATGAAAGGCTCCCCAGCCGAAGAAGCCGGCTTAAAACCAAAAGACATCGTCATCGCAGTCAATGGTCAGGATGTTTCTGGCACCGCTGGCGACATTGTATTGCAATCCATTTTAGGCCCTGCCGGTGAAGTGGTTGTGCTGACCATCCGCCGTGGAGATGAAGTTTTTGATGTAAGCATTACCCGCCGGGTTATTAATATCCCTGTTGTGGAATACGAAATGCTGGAAGGCGATATCGCCTATATCGCGCTGTATACCTTCAACGACAAGGCAGTAGAACAAGTAAGCAATGCCTTGGATAATCTTATGCCCCAAAACCCCAAAGGGCTCATCTTTGACTTACGTGACAATGGCGGCGGATACCTTTATGCTTCAATTGAAATTGCCTCCATGTTTATTAAAGACGGCGTGATTCTTTATGAAGAATATGGTGATGGAACCCGCGATACTTACAAAGCCTCTGGCAAGGTCAAAGCAGCAGATGTGCCCATGGTTGTACTGATAAATGCCGGTTCTGCCTCCGCATCAGAAATTGTGGCAGGCGCATTGCAAGACCGGGGTCGTGCCAAGCTTTTAGGCACAGTCAGTTATGGCAAGGGCTCTGTGCAGAGTTGGATTGACCTTTCAGACAACGAGGGTGGCGTGCGCATTACCATCGCGCGCTGGCTCACGCCAAACGGCAATCAAATCGCGGAGATTGGGCTTACCCCGGATATCGAAGTTGCGATAAGCGATGCAGATATCGAAGCTAAACGTGACCCGCAACGGGATGCCGCGATTGAGTATTTGCAACAATAAGCCGTTGTGCCGTAAAAAGGAGTAAAAATGGGCTTTTTTAACTTTGGCTATCTGCTCTTCATGTTGCCTGGCTTGCTTTTGTCGATCATTGCCAGCATCGCCGTAAAAAGCGCCTATAACAAATGGAGCCAAATTCGCAATGCGCGCAATGTAACCGGCTTGGAAGTGGCAGATTATTTAAAAAACCAGAACGACCTAAATAACGTTCGCCTGGCACAAACGCAAGGCTCCCTCAGCGACCATTACGACCCCCGCAGCAAGACGCTGGCGCTCTCTCAGGGCGTGGCAAACCAGCCGTCCGTAGCAGCTATGGCTATTGCCGCGCATGAGCTTGGACACGCGCAACAGGATAAAGAAAATTATGTGCCAATGCGCTTTCGTCGTGTTTTGGTTCCCGTTGTCAACATTGGCTCTAACATTGGCATGATTCTGGTCATGGCAGGGCTGATCTTAAACCTGCTCGGCTTGGCAACCATTGGAATTATCCTCTTTGCCAGCACTACCTTGTTTTCACTGATTACCGTACCGGTGGAACTGAATGCCTCCAGACGCGCCAAAGTGATGCTCGAAAGGAGCCAACTGATAACGAGCGAGGAAGAGCGAAAAGGTGTGAACAAGGTGCTCAACGCAGCCGCCTGGACCTATGTGGCTGGTTTGGTGACCTCCATCATGCAGCTGCTGTATTATGTCAGCCTGGTGAGTGGTGGTCGCCGCAGGTCATAAAGTGTTTGTTTTTCCAAAGAGTTAAGATAGAAAAACGCTCCGGTTGGAGCGTTTTTTAGTCTTATGTGCCCACTTGTACAAATTGCGCGTTTCCACTTGTACAAATTGCCCATTTTCACTTGTGCTGATTGCCTGCTGTTATTATTGAAGTTTTATACGATCTTTTATCGCCACCTTTACAAAAGCAAATGTGCACACTTCCACTTCGATAGCCGTCTAACAAGGTATAATTTTGTTATCTATAACAAACTGGAGATTACGATGACAACAACACCTCCCAGATGGGACCTTTCCAACATTTACACAGGCCTCGATGACCCCAAACTCGCCGAGGACATTAACGCACTCAAATCAATCACCGAAGGCTTAAGCGCCTATTACGAAGAAAAACTCGCACCCGCACTCGAATCAGAAACCACACCCGAAGCTTTAAGCGAACTGCTCAACCATGTCATTGACACACGCAACGAGCTCAGCATCAAAATCAATGCTGTGATGGGCTTTTTAGGACTAACCCTCAGCGTTGATTCCTTCAACAAGGAAGCTGAGCAGCTTTACTCCAAGGTGCAAATTGGCTTGGTGCCCCTCAGCAACCTGGGCAACCGGATTAGCGCCTGGTTGGGTAAGCTCGGCGATCGCCTGCCAGCAGCTTTGCAAGTGCCTGGCTCAGCGCATGACCACGCTTTCGCGCTCCTCGAAGAAGCCGAGCAAAGTCGTTACATGATGAGCGAAGCCGAAGAAGAACTAGCCAACGAACTCAGCCTTTCAGCCAGCAACGCCTGGGAAAACCTGCAAGGCACACTCACCTCTCAAAAGAGCGTGGACTTTGAACTCGATGGTGAAATGCAAACCCTGCCTCTGCCCGCGCTGATCAATCTGCGCAGCCATCCTGACGCCGACACCCGCGAACGTGCCTACAAACGCGAGATGGAAGTCTTTGAAGAGATGAAAGAGCCTCTCGCCGCCTGTCTCAACGGCATCAAAGGCGAAGTTAATGTGCTCAACCGTAAACGTGGCCGCCAGGATTGCTTGCACAGCTCCCTGGACATGGCACGCATCGACCGCGAGACCCTGGATGCGATGATGGGCGCGATGAAGGACTCCTTGCCCATGTTCCGCGACTACTTCCGCGCCAAAGCCAAAAAACTCGGCTACGAGAAACTGCCATGGTGGAGCCTTTTCGCGCCGGTGGGCAGTGCTAACAAGACCTACACCTTTGACGAAGCCCGCGACATCATTCTGACAAACTTTGGCCACTTTTCACCTGAGCTGGCAGCTTTCGCGCAATCCGCTTTTGAAAAGAATTGGATCGACGCCGAACAACGCTCTGGCAAACGCGGTGGCGCTTTCTGTATGAGTGTAGATGTGGTCAAAGAAAGCCGCATCATGAGCAACTTTGACGGCTCATTCGACCAAGTGATGACCCTGGCACACGAACTTGGCCATGGCTTCCACAATTATTGCATCTACCAAGCCAACAAAACACCTTACCAATCCAACACACCTATGACCCTTGCCGAAACGGCTTCGATTATGTGTGAAACCATCGTGCTCAACGCCTTGCTCCAAAACCCTGCCGACGATGAAGAGGAATTGGTTCTGCTCGAAACCGCTATTGGCAGCGAAGCCCAAACCATCGTCGACATCATGTCACGCTTCTACTTTGAGATGGAAGTCTTTACCCGCCGCCAGGAAGCCACCCTCGCCGCTGATGAAATCTCTGAAATCATGTTGCAAGCCCAACGCGACACTTATGGCGACGGCATCGACATGGACGTGATGAACAAATTTGCCTGGACCTGGAAACCGCATTATTACAGCGCTTACCTTTCCTTCTATAACTATCCCTACGCCTTTGGCACGCTCTTCGCCAAGGGTTTGTATGCCATTTATCTGGAGAAAGGTGAAGCCTTCCTGGAAGACTATAAAGCGCTACTCGCCAGCACCGGCGAAGCCAGCGCCGCAGACCTGGCAGCTCGTTTTGACATCAACACCCGCGATAAAGCCTTCTGGAAAGCATCTCTGAACACCCTCAAACCAATGATCCAGCGCTATATCGAACTTTAGTTTTTTTTGCAAACTAAACCCGTGGTTCAACAAACCGACCCCAAAGCTTTTGGGGTCGGCTCTTTTTAAGTGAAATAAGACAACCGGTTTTTACTCTTCCAGTATCGAAACACTAAAGGTATCAAAGCCCAAAACAAACCCGCCTTTGTCATAAGTGGCAGCGTAAAGCCCGGTTAGTCCTGGCACAAAAGCAGAATCCACAACGTTTGCCAAAACCGCTCCATTTACCGCAAAACTGTGCCCTTTCGCGCTGCATTGAACCGAAAGTCTTAGCGTTTCGTCGGTATTTATCGCCGGCGAGTATTGCCATTGACGCAGGAAGCGCGTTCGGCCCTCAAAGACCTTCCAAATGGCAAAATAACCGTTCTCGCTAATCGCAAAAACGGTTTTGTTGTCGCCATTTACACCACATAAAACGCCAAATTCACCATTGTAAACCGGCTCTAAAACGCGCAAATCGGTCTCAACCAGCATGGCATCATAGGCAAAATCCACGCTGGAGTCCAAAGTGGTCATCGGCTTATGTAGTTTAAAAAGATAACTACCACCTTCAATTTTTTGTTCGCCAAGGTCTGTGTTGCTGATTTTCCATTGGTTCTGGTTGTTCGAAAAATCATCCAAACCCGCCAATATCGCCTGACTATGCAAATAACCCTCGCTATGTCCGGCAGCATTGATGGCAAGCTCACCCCGGCGCGCCGCGTCGATGAATGGAAGCGCGACATGGATAGTCCTCAAGGTATCAACCGGAAGCAAAATGCGATGACAAGGGTCAAGCGCGTCAATACGACCGTCCCGATTGGCATCCACCAAGGCTTTGCATTCTTCCGCATCTGGATCAAAAGTAATTGGCGATTTGTGAACCGGCACTGCCACAAGCTCACCGGCTTCGTTCAAAACAGGCGCGCCCGCAAAACCACTCGGAACCGCCCGCTGAGCATGAATAAGGACGTCTGTACCAATCGGAAATTCAGACCCAAAATCATTCACCTGAATAGAAGCCTGCTGGAGCAGTTCAGGCGCGTTTGAAACGGCAGGGTATGCCAATGCCAGCAAGTTGTCACCTCGTTCCACAAGGGTGGAGTCGCCCAGCTTTATCGCCGACAGTTCTAACAAAGCATAATCTATGGCTTTACCCTGCATGGTCGTCTTGGGCTTAATAATTGCCAAGCCAAGGTCATAATCCGCTTGCACAATGGCTGCCCGATAAGTGGGCACTGGTGCAGCTTGGTCATCCACGGTTAATGAGATGATGATGTCCTTAATTTGAAAATAACGATCAGAGAGCACCAAATCAGCGCTGGTTAAAATCAACCCATCCGGGCTGATAATCGTGCCCGTGCCATGCCAAAGCAGCATGTCTTGCCCATTTACCTCAGCAACGGCGTCAATTTTGACCACGCTCAAATATGCCGGCTCATCAGTCACTTCCTCTGGCAGTGTTTTGGCAGCACCAGGTTTCCATCCGGCAGGATTTACACCCACCACGTTTAAGCTCATCTCAAAAGTGGCAGAACCATCTGTCGTTTGAACTTTAGCCAATCCAGAAAATACGCCACTGCCAATTGTTTTAAAAGTGAAGCTAAAGGTTTCGGAACCCTGAGGTGCAATGCTACGCTTGATTTCAAACACCCAATCGCCATCACTGTTAATTGCACGTGGCATGGCTGGTTGTGTACCCAAAAGCCTCATTTCGTTCACCAAAGCCGCCGGCAAAATAATGGCCTCAAGGTTTTTGTTGTAAAGGGTCTGGTTTTGAAGTTGTACTTTTAGTTCAAGGTTTTGCCCTTGCGAAAAGGTTCTTTTGGGCATGCTAACTGAAACAGAAAAGCCCTCATTTTTCAATGACTCCTGTTTGTTGCCACAGCCGCTTAAAAGCAGGATGGCGGCAATCAAAATCAGAAGACATGATAGCAAGAGCTTTTTATTTTTCATTTAAGCTTACTTCTTCCCAAACGCCTTAATTTTTGGGTTCAGGTGGCCAATCCGAACCTTCGGGTGGGAACCAATCAGTGGGATTAATTCCGGTTTTATGTTCACCTTCCTTGAGCTCAAATTCCTTCAGCGATCGATCAGAACTACACGTATAGTTACATGCCCCAGCGATGGTATAACCTGCAGCGGGAGAGTCATCACCCATTTGCGCGTAAGAAACAACTTTATACCAGCCAGCAGGCAAACCAGTGATTTTGTAAGTGGAATAGTTTTCGCCTGTTGTGACCCAATAGTAATAACCCGTTCTTGTATTGTAGGCAACCACGCGTTGAGCGGGAATAAATTCTGATGGGTAGTTCAACGAACCAGATATACTGCCTAAGGGAGCTTCGGTTGGTGTTGGGGTGGCTACAATTGTTGGCACACAAGCAGGACATGCCGGGCATATTCGGGTTGGTTCAGGGGGAAGTGGGGTTGGACATTCAGGTGGAAGTAGGGTCGGACATTCTGGTTTACTGACTTCTGGGCATGGCTGGGATGGGTCTTTTGGCATAGCAACCTGGGTTTCGAGTCTGTTTAACTCCATAGATTGCATGGTAAGCTGCACATACATGCTTGAAAGCGTCTCCACAATGCCATCTTGAGTGTTATTGCCCTTAATAAGGTTACAACTGCTCAAGAGCAAGCTTGTGAGGATGAAAAAAATGAAGATAAGCGATTTTTTAGGTTTCATAAGACATCCTTTTAAAATTGGTTTTGCGCCAGGCTTATCAGGCGCAATAAGAGAAGAGATAACACTTTCAATTATACAGTAAATAACCTGTTTTCCTCACAATTGACAGTTTTTATTTTTTGAGCTTTGTTTTATTAAGTCAATAAAGCCCTTTAGAACAAGGGCTTTGAGGTAAACAACTTAGACTAAGCGCTTAAGTGCCAGGTTCTTTTGGCCAATCGACACCAGAAAGATTGTACCAGTCTATTGGATTGATATTTTCCTTGTGTTCCCCCTCGGCAAGTTCAATCTTAACCAACTCATGGTCACCTGAACAATTTAAACCACAAGCGGCTAGATTGCTGTATCCGGCAGATATATGAGAATCTTTATAACTCACCACAATATAGGTGCCTGCTGGTAAGCCAGTAATTTTATAGCTAGCCACACTTATGCTGGTACGTACCCAATAATAATGGCCAGTATTGACCTCAATGGCGTAAACGTTTTGAGATGGAATCCATTGAGATGGATAGCTCACATTCCCAGAGATGGAGCCATTTCCCCGTGGCATATCATCGAGTGGCACCTTGGTTGGACAAGGCTCACAACAATCACATTTTGGGCAAGGCTCTGGTGCTTCCGGGGTTGGGCAGTTCTGTGAAGCTTCCCTTAGGGTGGACAATTGCGCTTCAAGCTTACTGATCTCACTAGCTTGCAAGGTTAGTTGGGTAATCATTTCCGAGGTATCGCTTTCGGAATTATTGGCATCCTGTTTGATGAGTATCTTGTCACAGGCGCTTAGCAACAAAGCCATCATCAAAACAATGGATAAAAAAAGAGTTCTTTTTGTTTTCATGTCATCCTTTCTTTTGATAAACGAAAACAACTTATAAAAACAGGGGTACAAAACAGCTTCTTTTTGAATTATACTACTATCATCATGTTTGACTTTGAAGACCTGCAACCCACCATCATGAGCGTTAAAGCGCTCAATAACTACTTGCGTGAGCTACTGGAAACTGACGAAGTTCTTCGTGATATTTGGGTTAAGGGCGAAATTTCAAACTACACGCGCGCCAGCTCGGGGCATCTATATTTCACGCTAAAAGATGCTGACGCCCAGGTGAAATGCGTGATGTGGAAAGGCTCTGCCTTTGGCTTGCGTTTTGACCCACGCGACGGCATGGCAGTGGAAGTGCATGGCTCAATGGGCATCTATTCCGCCACCGGTCAGGTGCAGCTTTACGTCACTGAAATGCGTCCTGCCGGCGAAGGGCAGCTTTTCGCCGAATTCTTGAAACTCAAAGCCAAACTTGAAGCCAAAGGGCTTTTCGATGATGCCCACAAAAGACCGCTTCCACGCTTCCCAAAACATATCGGTATCGTCAGCTCTGCGACCGGTGCCGCCTTGCAAGATATGTTGCACACACTTGAAAGACGCTTGCCAACTACGCGGGTGACCCTTGCTCCCAGCACCGTGCAAGGAACAGAAGCGCCGGCTTCCTTAATTCGCGCATTAAAGGCTTTAAACCGCATTGAAGATCTTGACCTCATCCTGCTTGCCCGAGGTGGTGGCTCAATTGAAGACCTGTGGTGCTTCAATAATGAAGCTTTGGCGCATGCCATTTTCAACTCACGTGTGCCGGTTATCTCCGGTGTGGGACATGAAACCGACTTTACCATCGCCGATTTTGTTGCCGACCTGCGCGCGCCAACACCCACCGCCGCTGCCGAGCTTGCCAGCCCCATCACGGTTGATGACTTGCTTTTGACGGTAAGCGAGATGAACTCGCGCTTGAATCAACGCATTTCATTGAACCTTTCTACCTTATCCAACGCGTTCAAGCTTGCCAAAAGCGCCCTTGACCGTGTTTCACCCCGCCAGCGCGTTTATAACGCCCTGCAACGCCAGGATGAACTTTTTGCGCGCCTTGACCGTGCAATAACCGCCCGTCTGCAAAAACTCAGCTTGCATTTGGAGCGCGAAAGCGCCCAGCTAAAAGCCCTCAGCCCAATGGCAGTACTGGCACGCGGTTACGCCATCATCAGCGACCCACAAACTGGCAAAGTGGTAAAGCAAATCGCCCAAATTGAACCCACCCTGCCAATACGCATCCAAATTTTGGATGGCACTTTTTATGCCGAAGTTATTGACATTAAAAAAGAGAGTAATTATGACTGAAACCGAACCCACCCAAACATTTGAAACCGCCTTTGCGCAATTGCAAGACGTCATCGCCAAGCTCGAAGACGCCGACTTAGCCCTCGAAGAAGCCATAAAGCTTTACGAAGAAGGCAAACGCCTTAGCAAGCTTTGTGCTCAGATTCTTGAAAGCGCCCAACTGCGCGTGAGCACCCTTAGCGAAGCCGAGCTTGGAGAAAGCGAAACCCTTTAAGCAATGAACTTTTTCAGCAGCCCTATTGCTTTAGCCGCTTTTGGCGCACTGTTCCTGACACAACTTTTGAAGGTGCCCATTGATTATTTGCGGAAAAAGAAATGGAACTGGTCTTTGATCATCAATTCTGGTGGCATGCCCTCCTCGCATTCGGCGCTGATGGGCGCGGTAACCACAGCGATTGGGCTTTACCATGGCTGGGGAAGTCCCGTTTTTATTCTGGGACTGGCCATTACAGTCATCGTGGTATACGATGCCACCGGCGTTAGGCGACAAGCTGGTTTACACGCTGAGCGGATTAACGACATTGTGCGCGAAGCCCTTGCCCACCGCAACCTGCCGGAGGATGAGGTGAAATTCCTGCGCGAGGTGATTGGTCACTCACCCGCAGAAGCCGCGGTGGGACTGCTTTTTGGGGTTGTCTTTGCCATTATCATTTGGCTCATTTTTCCCACTTAATACAGCCTGCAAGTAGTTAAAAATTTTCTAACTATTATATCGCCCCAATTGGATAGGCTATTAGCGTTTCGCTTAAATAGTATTTCTTCTCAACTTTACTTAATAATAGCTGTGGTCCAAGTCTAAAGCCTTGAGCTCTCTCCAAAACAGAAAAGTGCCTAGCCATATGAAAATTTGGTGTAGCAGTCCCTTTAATTTCTATCGGGAACAAGTGACCAGCGGATTCAACAATAATATCAATTTCACGCTGGTCTTTATCACGATAGTAGTAGATAGGTGTTCGCGTAATACCCGCATTATGAAATGATTTGATAATTTCGCTAACCGCAAAATTTTCCAATATTGGTCCAGACATCGCACCTGCCATTAAGGTCTCTGGAGACGTCCACCGCAAAAGATAAGACACCAGTCCGCTATCCATAAAGTAAACCTTTGGACTTTTGATCACACGGGATAGCTGATTATTCAAAAAAGGCTGGAGGAGGGCTATCAAACCGGAAGCCTCAAGAATCGCCATCCAAGCTTTGATTGTATGGTTACTTACGCCTATTTCCCGAGCTATTTCTGAATAATTAACAACCTGTGCCACTCGGGCAGCTAAAACTTGGATGAATTGAAAAAACATCCCAAGATCTTTTACATTTGTTTTCGTGCGGACATCACGTTCAAGATAGGTTCTAAGATAAGCGCCATAATATTGTTGATTGTCAATATCCTTATTCTTAATTAACTCTGGCATGCTACCTCTATAAATGGTATGCCATAGATCAAGACCATGAATAGATTTTCTATCAGCATTCAGGTAGGTTTCATCTGGGATTGCTGGCTTATCAAATGTGTCTTGGGTAATTTCTCTCAGAGAAAACCCGTCTAATTGAATTATTCCAATGCGCCCTGCTAGACTTTCTGATACACCATGCATGAGTGAATAAGTTTGTGAGCCGATCAAAACGTATTGTCCATAATCATCACTTTGGTCAACACGAAATTTTATTTCACGAAAGAGTCCCGGAGCATATTGGATTTCATCAATGATTACTTTACCCGGATGATTCATAAAAAAATCTTTTGGTGATTCTTTAGCAATGTTCAGCTCATTGTAATCATCCAAACTAACGTATTCATAAGCACTATCCGATAACAAATACTTTAGTGTCGTTGATTTTCCAACTTGCCTGGGACCTGTAATCAGCACAACCTTAAAGGTGTTAATCATGCTTTCAATTACTGGTTCAATTGCCCTTTTAATATACATTCCAGCCTCATTTCGTCTTTTTGGAAGTTCTATTTCATTTTAGCCGATATTGTTTGATTTATAAAGCGTCTTTTTGGAAGTTAAGCTTCATATTTGACACTTTTTATTTTTGTTTGCTTTGTGTTTTTGATTCGACATGTGTACTACATCTATTTATAATATAGGCAGGTTTAACGGCATGCTTATCCCAATTAAAGGCCAGGTAAAGATGATTAGCTACAAATTTGACAAATCTATCCACAGCGATGACCTCTTCGATCTCTACAACGACGTGGGTTGGGCGGCATATACCGCGGACCTGACACAGTTACAACGCGGTGTGGCATCATCGCGCCTGGTGATTAGCGCATGGGAAGAAGACGAGCTTATTGGCTTGGTACGCGTCATCGGCGATGGCGAAACCATTGCCTACGTGCAGGATATTCTGGTAAAAAAAGCCTGGCAAAAACAAGGCTTGGGCAGAGAGTTAATGCGCCGCGTTTTTGAAGAAGTTAAGCACATCCGGCAAGTGGTATTGATGACCGACGCAATCGACTCCAATCGGGAAGTTGCCAATTGGTACACCATGGTGGGATTCAAGCGTTTTGAGGACCTGGGCTTACAGGGATTTGCCAGGTTAAACCCAATCAACCCACCCCATTCTGATCCAGCTGATTTTTCTGATTTAAGATAAATACAGGAAATAGCTCTTTATATTAAGAGACCAAAACTTTTCAGACAGCCTTGTAGTCTTTAGATAAAACGCTTTAATCCTGGTAATCGCTGTAAAAACTCTATTATTTAGACAAACTAAGCCACGCTTAGCTTTGGCAATATCTTCAACCCCGTGCGGCAAGTTTTGCTTTGAGACGTTGGGTAATTGAAGCAAGCTCGGGCACCTTTAGGAACCAAATCATCAGCACATATGCCAACAAACCCAAAACACTGCCTCCCAACAGAACCAGGTACTTGGATCGACCAGCCATCAAGCTGAGCCAAAGCCAAATGCTGCCTGCCATCACAGCCGAGGCAAGTAAAGACTTCCAAATCGCCCTGAAAAGGCTTTTACCCTCCAAGCCTTTTAGCCTTCGCCAAAGGATGTAAATCAAAACGACACTCTCTAAACCCGTTGCCACCGAGTTTGCCAGTGCCAGTCCGCCATGGGGCATGTAGGTAAACAGTCGCACAAACAAGAAAGACAAGCCGATGTTCAAACTCATCGCCAAAACACCCACAATCACCGGCGTGCGTGTGTCTTGCATGGCGTAATACCCCCGGCTGAGCACTTCCACCAAACAGTGCCCCACCAAACCCGCCACATACCACAGCAAAGCCCAGCTGACCATGGCGGTGGACTGCGCGTCAAACTGCCCGCGCTCATAGATGACCTGCACCAAGGGCACGCGCAACAAAATCATGGCGATGCTCGCCGGAATGGCAAGCAACATTACCGCGCGGATGATGCCCGCCAGCGTATTCTTAAAGGCTTCATGCTGCCCCAGTTCAAATTGCGCTGAAAGTGTCGGCAGGGATGCCGTACCCGCACTTTGCGCAATGGCAGCTTGAGGCATGAGCATGAGCGTAAAAGCCCATGTAACCGCACTGGCAGCACCTTCGCCCAGGCTCAAACCAATAATCGTATTTGCTACGAAATTGAGCTGCACCACACTGGCGCCTAAAATGCGTGGACCCATCAGTTTAAAAACTTGTCGGGTAGCCTTGTTTTTTAAGCCTTCCAGCAGGAAGTATTGACGTTTTGGCAACCTGAATAAGGTTGGTGTCTGAAGCAAAAAGTGCCCCACCGCGCCAATCACCGTGCCATATGCCAAGCGATCGATGCCCATCGACTTGGGCAAGAGCCACACGCCCAAAATCATACCCAGGGAATAAGCTGCAGGCGCCAATGCCGGCCACAAAAAGACCTGATGCGCATTGAGCATTCCCATCACCAAGCCGCTGATGCCAAAAATGATGACCGTGGGAAGCATGATGCGCAAAAGGCGCACAGTGAGCTCAATTTGGGTGACTGCGGTTCCAGGACTGAGCACAAACAAGCCTTTTTCCACGATAGTCGGGGCAAAAATCCACATCAAAGCCGCCACGATGATAAGCGCAATAAGCAGGGTGTTAAGCACGCCTGATGCCAGACGCCAGGCTTTTTCGTTTTCTTTGCGGGTGAGCAAACCGGTGAACATGGGAATAAATGCTGAGCCCAAGGCGCCGCCAGCAGTGAGGTTGAACAGCAGTTCGGTAACCCGATTGGCGGCATTGAAAGAATCAAGGTCCGCAGAAGTGCCAAACGCGCCAGAAACAACCATGCCACGCAAGATGCCAATAATGGTGCTAAAGATGTATGCCAACATGACCACAGAGGCAGCGCGAGCGATTTGTCTTCCGGCGGTATTGCCTGTGGAAGCCAAAGACGGCTCATTTAGTGCCGTTTGCTGGCTGGCTTCATCTTTTATTGTTTCTTCTGGGTCATGCGGGTTTTGTTTCATCGTTTATCCATTCAGCCACAGTGTGGCGGGGCGATTAATGCGCGTAGTTTAATGATAGTGCAGTTTGGCTTCGTCCCAAAGGGCATCCATTTGCTCAAAGCTTAGGTCTGTTAGTGCTTTTCCTTGCTTACGCGCGTAATCCTCAATGTATGAAAACCGTTTTTGAAAACGCTTATTCGTTTCGCGCAGCGCGGTTTCTGGATCAACTTCAACCCAGCGCAAGAGGTTTACCATGGCAAACAAAACATCGCCACCCTCTTTTTCGCGCTCTTCCGGCGTTTCAGCAGCTTTGAGTTCTGCAAGCTCTTCATGTATTTTATCAATAACCGGCTCAATCGTCTTCCAGTCAAAACCTACTCTGGCAGCTTTGCGCTGAATTTGTTCAGACTGGCTCAAAGCCGGCGCCGTTTTAGGAACGCTATCTAAAAGACCTTGCGGTTTTTCCTGGTGGTCTTCACGTTCGCTTGCTTTTATCTTTTCCCAGTTGTGCAAAACCGTGTTCACCGAATCAACGTCCAAACCGGCAAAAACATGCGGGTGGCGGCGTTTGAGCTTGTTATTGATGCCACTCAAAACATCGGTCATGTTAAAATCGCCTTCTTCCGTAGCGATTTGGGCGTGCAACACAATTTGCAGCATCAGATCACCCAGCTCTTCACACAAATGCTCAGGGTCTTCTTCATCCAAGGCTTCCAGGGCTTCATAAGCTTCTTCAAGTAAGTGCTGACGCAAACTCAAGTGCGTTTGTTCGCGATCCCAGGGGCAACCATCTGGCGCGCGCAATTTAGCGATGACCTCTTGCAGGTTTTCAAAAGCCCTCTCATCCTCACGCGCGGGCAAATACAACGTGCTCATCATACCCAAATGAACTGATTGATCAATGGCATACAAGGGCAAAGTTTCTATTATCTCATCAGCTGTGCCCAGGTTGTGGAGCAGTTTTACTTCAAACTCGTCTGGATAATTGTGCATTAAGGTCAGCTTGAGTTCAGAGGCTTCAAACTGGTTTTCCAATTGGCTGATGATTGCAGGCATAGTGGGAGGAAAAGGCGGCACCCATTGCGCGCCAACATAAAGCGCATCCATCATCGCAGTTTGGGGCAAAACATCTATGCCAAGCGCAGAGCAAACCGGCTCAAGATAGCTCAAACCATCAATCACCCGCACGGGCACATCGGAACCTGCCAGGGCTTTGATCACCTCGCTTACCGTCTCTTCACCAATAAAAGGGCTACCCGGCACGCCATAAGTGACCCCTTGTGGGCATTTGGCAAGCTCAAGCAGCTCCTTTACAATCGCTTTTAGGACCTCATCCAGGGTTTTATATTCATCGTACAAATAGTCAAAACTGTGTTGTTTTAGGCTTTCTGGCAGTTCTGAACACGCCGGGTGAAAAGCACTGCGCAAATAGATCTCTTCGCAAGTCGAAAGGTATTCCCAGGCTTCCCGGGTAAGATAATTCGCGCCGGCTGGACCTAAGCCAACAATCACAATGCCATTTTTTTGCATTTCATGCTCCTAACAAAAGACAAACCGATAAAAATTAAGTAAAGGCTGTCCACACAAATGGTGGCAGCCTTTGTTTGTATTATTCGTTGCGGGCAGCCGAAGCATACCCGTCCGATACCGAGCAGACTAACGCTTGGTGTAGGTAGGAGCCTTGCGAGCGCGTTTGAGACCTGGCTTCTTGCGTTCCTTAACACGGGCATCGCGTGTGAGCAAGCCTTTATCGCGGAGCGCGTTGCGCACAGATTCGTCTTCAGAAACCAAAGCGCGTGCCAATCCAAGCTTTACCGCATCTCGCTGACCACTAACGCCACCACCCATAACCTTCACGGTCATGTCGTATGCGTTGGGGCTTTTTCCGGCGGCTTCGATGGCTTCCAGAATAGCGGGGATATCGCCACCGCGGGGGAAGTAATCTGCGATGGGCTTGTCGTTGACGGTCATAACGCCACTGCCTTGGTAAATGCGAACCCGAGCGGTGCTCTGTTTGCGTCGTCCAATAGCTTCAATGTATTGTGCCATAATTCCTCTTTATCTACTTAACCAAAGGTTTTGGACCCTGAGCTTCATGGGGATGATCAGGACCGGCATAAATCTTGAGGTTTGCAAGATAATGTGCCGTAAGTTTGTTTTGGGGCAACATACCACGAACCGCAAAGCGGATGATGCGGTCAGGGTGTGTTTCCATCATGCGTTCGTAGCTCACTTCTCTAAGGCCACTGGGGTAACCGGTGTGCCGTCGATACAGTTTTTGAGACGTACGGGTTGGGTTGGCGTGAATTTTCTCAGCGTTGACCACAACCACATGATCACCCAAGATCACACCGGGTGTGAAATCGGGTCGATGTTTGCCCACCAAAATTTCAGCAATTCTCGTTGCCAGGCGACCCAACGTTTGATCGCTGGCGTCTACCAGATACCATTCGCCTTCGGGCTTTCCTTTAGGGACATAAGTTTTATCCACTTTTTCTTTCTCCGTTTTCTACTATCACCCGGGGTTTATTCCGGGAATTCATCTACTTTACTATCCTCGCCGAAGACGCATTTTGGGTATTCGACATGCATCAGGCACAGACCTCTGGCTGGAGCTAAACTCACAATGCCGGTTTCACCCTGGCTAAGCCCTTGCTGAACAATTTCAAGCCTTTGCTCTTGCAAGCCAACCTTGACCAGAACATACACAATGCGCCGCACCATGTGGTAGAGAAAAGCATTGCCGATGATCGTAAAATGTTGTTCATCGCCGACACTTTTCCAATCTACCTCAAAGATTTCGCGCACGGTACTACCGTCTTCTTTGAGTGCCCTGCCAAAAGCGCGGAAGTCATGGCTGCCAATCATTATTGAGGCAGCCTTGTTCATGAGCTCGAGGCTGGGCATTCGGTCCAGTCGCCAGGCAAAGGCATCCCGCAAAGGGTCCCGCTGGCCCTGAAAATAGAGCCGATAGCGATATTCCCTTCGCAAAGCATCGTAGCGTGGGTGGAAGACCCAGGGGACTTCCGCCACATTTTGCACAGCGATATCTGATGGCAGGTTGGCGTTCATTGCTTTTAGAAGCTTTTCTTCGCCGTGCTTCCAATCAAAGTTGAAGCTAATCACCTGCCCCAGGGCATGCACGCCACTGTCTGTTCTGCCAGATGCCATAATGGCGCGGCCTTGCCAGCCCAGTTTGCGTAACGCGTCTTCTACGGTGCTCTGTACGGTTACTTTGTGTGCCTGTCGCTGAAAACCCGCGTATTGCGTGCCTTCGTATGCGAGGATAAGTTTGTAATGTGCCATGCCCTTCAAATTCAGAAAGGCTTAATTAAATCTCAATTTACTCAGAAACCAGCTCGAGTAACGCCATTTCGGCATTATCGCCAAGGCGTGGGCCAGTTTTGAGCAAGCGAGTGTAACCACCGGGGCGGTTGGTAAAGCGCGGGGCGATATCGTCAAAGAGTTTCTTCACGATTTCGCCGCTGTTGTTGCCCAAATAGGCAGCAGCCTGGCGTCTTCCGTTAACCTGGGCGAGTTCATCGCCTTTGATTGCGTTCTTTGCCAAGGTGATCAACTTTTCAGCGTCAGGCTGAATCGATTTTGCCTTAGCAACGGTGGTTTGGATTTTTTCGTATTCAAATAATTGTCTGATTTGCGTGCGTCGCTGAGAATTGCGATGACCATTGCGCATATTCAGACGGTATCCTTTAACTCGGTGCCGCATTAGTCGTTCTCCACTTCTGTATTTTCAATATAGCCTTTTTCGGTCATTTTGGCTTTCAGTTCTTGCAGGCTTTTATCGCCAAAATTGCGAATGGAAAGCATGGCGCCTTCGCCTTTTTCAAGAAGTTCCAAAACATCGTTCACGGTAGCCACACCGGTGCGCTTGAGCGAATTGAAGACACGCACAGAGAGATCCAAAGTCTCAATGGGTGCTTCGTGCAGCTCTTTCACCACGGAAACCTGCTCAGATTCAGCCACGGGTTCTGGCTTAATGAGCATATCTTCGGTGGTGCCGCTAATGTAGCTCAAGTGCTGCATAAGGATGCGCGAGGCATCAATCAAGGCACGTTCCGGCGTGATGGTGCCGTCGGTCCAAATTTCCAGCGTAAGGCGGTCAAAGTCAGTGCTTCTGCCAACACGCGCGCTTGAAACGGACCAATTTACCCGCTGAATAGGCGAAAAGATGGCGTCCACAGGCAAAACGCCAATGGGCAAACGCTCAGCGCGATCGCCAGCGGGCAAATAGCCTCTGCCAGCTTCAACGGTGAGGGTGATATCCACTTCGTTGCCATCTTCGTTCATGCTAAAGAGGTAGAGATCAGGGTTAATGATTTCAACCTCGGGCGGGCATTCGATATCAGCAGCGGTAATTGTGCCTTTACCTTTAATTTCAAGTTGTAGCTGCGCTGTCTCGACATTGTGTAGTTTGAAACGCAAAAGTTTCAATTGCAACATCACCTGAATAACGTCTTCACGCACACCAGGGATGGTGCTAAACTCGTGCATGACATCACTGATCCGAATAGCGGTAACTGCTGCACCGTCTAAAGACGAAAGCAGTACCCGTCGGATGGCGTTGCCGAGGGTGACGCCAAAGCCACGTTCTAACGGGCTAATCGTAAACTTGCCGTAGTTGCGCGACTCTTCTGTGCGCTCTACTTTTGGTGTTACCATTTCCATAATTCCTGTCACGGTTTACCCCTAACCAGCCTATCGGGTAAGAAAGACTGACTAATCACTCTTATCGAGAGTAGTATTCAACAATCAACTGTTCGTTCAGGTTGCCGTCAATTTCTGCGCGTTCAGGGTTGCGCAACATGCGGCCGCTAAGATTGTTCAAATCTCGCGCCAACCAGGTGGGAACAGTGCGACCTTCAGCTTCTTCGCGAAGGTTCTTGAAGAAAGTGTTGTCTTTTGATGATTCAGCAACGCTAATGACATCATCCACTTTTACGTCCATGGATGGGATGTCTGCGCGGCGACCGTTGAGCAAAAAGTGCCCGTGGGTCACCATGATGCGCGCCTGCGGGCGGCTTGCCGCAAAACCGAGGCGGTACACCACGTTGCTGAGGCGGGTTTCCAGAATGGTAAGCAGGTTAGGACCAGGCTGTCCGTGCATTTTTTCCGCTTGGTCAAAGAAGCGGCGGAACTGGCGCTCGTAAATGCCATAAATGCGGCGGGCTTTTTGCTTGGCGCGTAATTGCTTGGCGTAGTCAGACTCACGGCCGGGGCGATGGGATAATGACTTTCCGTGCATTCCGGGGGGATAACTGCGTCGTTCAAATGAGCATTTGGGCGTAAAACAGCGTTCGCCTTTAAGGAACAGCTTTTCGCCTTCACGTCGACATAACCGACAAACTGCATCTGTATATCTTGCCATTTTTCTTTCCTTTTTCTATCTTTTTATACGCGGCGCTTCTTGGGCGGGCGACATCCGTTGTGGGGTACTGGGGTTTCATCAGTAATCTTGGTGATCTTAACACCCAATGCCTGCACGGCACGGATTGCTGCTTCGCGACCGGGTCCGGGACCCTTCACGAAGAGTTCAACTTCTTGCATGCCCATCTGCTGGGCAGTTTTCAGCGCTTGCTCGGTGGCCATTCGGGCGGCAAAAGGTGTGCTCTTGCGTGAGCCTTTAAAGCCTGCAGTGCCTGAGCTACCCCAACATACCGTGTTACCGCGCATATCGGTGATGGTAACAATGGTGTTGTTAAAGGATGCAAAGACATGCACCTGTCCGGCAGAGATTTGGCGCTTTACTTTGCGCGAGCTGGTTCCGCGTCGCGCGGTTCTTGCTTGTTTAGCCATAGTTTTTCCTCACTATCTTCTAACTCTGGTACCCGTCATCGGTTGCCGCTGGGGAGAAAGGGAACCCCACCGAATTTGGATCAGACCAGTTAATAACAAATGATTACTTCTTCGCTCCGCGGCGGCGACCACGACCGGCAACGGTCTTCTTGGGGCCTTTGCGTGTGCGTGCGTTGGTGCGTGTGTTTTGTCCACGCAGGGGCAGGTTACGGCGGTGGCGCAAGCCACGGTAGCAACCAATTTCCACCAAACGCTTGATGTTCATTTGAACTTCACGCCTTAAATCACCTTCAACTTTGAGGTTTTGGGCAATATAGTCGCGTAATTTTGTAACTTCAGACTCTGGCAGATCTTTCACACGGATTGTGGGATCCACACCGGTGGCAGCCAAAATCTCATCAGCCTTTTTGGGGCCGATACCATAGATATATCGCAGACCGATATCAATGCGCTTGTTGCGCGGGAGGTCAACACCTTCAATACGAGCCATAGTTCTCTATTCCTTATCCTTGTCGCTGTTTGTGTCTTGGATTCTTACAAATAACGTACAAACGACCATCGCGTTTGACGATTTTACAGTCTTTACAGCGTTTCTTAATTGAAGCCGATACTTTCATTTAGGCATACTCCTTATTTTTACCGCAAATTTCCTATTATAGTCTTATGCCGCGGTTCTGGCAAGACATTCCTAAAGTTTCGTTAGCACCAAGGGGCCATCTTTCGTGACCGCTATGGTGTGCTCCTGGTGCGCAGTGAGCCCGCCATTGGCGTTGATCACCGTCCAGCGATCGCGCAACACGCGGGTTTTTCTGCCACCCACCAATACCATGGGTTCAATAGCGATGGTCATGCCTTCGCGCAGCAAAAAGCCGGTACCCGGTCTGCCATAATTTGGCAGTTGGGGTGCTTCGTGCATGGCACGCCCAACCCCATGCCCAGTGTAGGTATGGGTGCAATAGAAACCTTGACTTTCAACATAGGCTTCGACGGCAGCGCCAACATCGCCACTGCGATTGCCAACGATCATGTGTTCAATGGCGATTTCAAGCGCGCGCTTGGTTGTGTCAATCAAGTATTGCGCCTGTTTGCTGATCTCGCCAACGCCAACAGTAAATGCCGAGTCGCCCACATAACCCTGGTACACAGTGCCACAATCTACCGAAATAATGTCGCCTTCGCGCAGTTTTCGGTTTCCGGGGATGCCATGCACAAGCTCTTCGTTGATGCTGGTGCAAATGCTGCCCGGGTATGGCAAACCGTTTCCGGGGTCATAGTCTTTGAACGGGGAATAAACGCCCTGAGCTTTTTGGAAGCTCTCAGCAACCTCGTTCAACTCACCCGTGCTCACACCCGGTGCGATGGCATCCATCACAGCTTTTAGGGTGAGCGCGTTCAGGCGGCCGGCTTCGCGCATGATCTTCAGCTCATTGGCTGATTTGAGATTGACACCAAACACAGAGTCTTCCATTATGACAAAGCCTCAAAAATCGCGTCGTTTATCTCCATAATTTCGCCGACAGCACTAAACTCAACCAATTTTCCCTCTTCCCGAAAATGCTCGATAAGAGGTTCAGTTTGGTTGTAATAAACTTTTATGCGATGAAGCACGGTTTCGGCTTTATCATCTTCACGTTGGTAAAGCGGGCTACCGTCTTCATCGTCAAACCATTGCTTTTTAGGCGGATTGTAAAGCTCGTGGTACACTCTGCCACTTTGGCTGTTCCAGCGCCCACTAAGACGCTTTACCAGCATCTCATCGGGTATGACCAAGGAAACAACCATAGTGAGCTCTTCGTCAATACCGTCTAGGTATGACTCAAGCGCCAAAGCTTGCACCAGCGTGCGTGGGTAACCATCCAAAACGACGCCATTATCGCAATCTTCTTCTTGAAGTCGCTGATTGAGCATGGTAATGGTGATTTCATCCGGCACCAATTCGCCTTTATTTACATAACTCGCTGCCACTTTGCCCAAAGGCGTTGCCGCGGCGAATTGTTCTCTAAACAAATCGCCACTTGAAATGTGAGGAACACCCAGACGTTCAGCAAGCAAAAGGGATTGCGTTCCCTTGCCAGCTCCGGGTGGCCCCAACATCACAATAATTGTGGCATTCTCGTTCATTGTTAAGGTTCTCTTTAGTTAATCAACCTGTCATCGTAGCCGTGCATGCGCAGTTCAGTTTCAATGAGCTGAACGATTTCGCGCACGGTACCCACAACAATCAGCAAACCAGAAGCCTGCATCAAACCCAAACCGGCGATGTCTGTTTTGCCAAAAAGCTTAAAGACACCGGTCATGATGTTTGGCAAGACCGCAATGATGCCCAGGAAAACTGCGCCGGGCAGGGTAATGCGGCGTTGCACGCGGGTGAGATAGTCTTGGGTTGGTTTACCACGTACCACACCGGGAATCTGAGCGCCTTGCTTTTTGAGGTTCTCGCCATAATCTTGTTGGGCAAACAGCACGTCTGTATAGAAGTAACAGAAGAGCACCACCAAGATAAAGAACATCACCGGATACCACCAGGTATTGCCACCGAAGTTGGTGTAGGTCCAGTTTGCCGCCTTACCCACCCAGTTGGTTTTGTTCAGAAAGAACGAAGCCAAAATGGCAGGGAAGGTTAAAAAGCTTTGCGCAAAGATGATCGGAATCATACCGGCCATGTTGATCATCAAAGGCAGTTGGCTACGCACTGGCATAGACATGCGGTTACCCACACGGCGACCAGGGAACATGACAGGCACGTTGCGCCTGCCCAGTTGCATGTAGACGATACCAAAGATGGTCAAAATGAACACCGCCAATATGATGACAAATGCCCACCAGGGGTCCGAGATATTAGCCGTGGTATTAAGCGGGTCTGGTCGGCGCACCATTTGGGCAATCACGGTTGGGAAGCGCGAAACGATACCAGAGAAGATAATCAAGCTAAGACCTTGGTTGCGCAAGCCAAACTCTGAGATGAGCTGGCCAATCCAAATACCGAACATAGTACCAGCAACCATCGAAATGATAGCTGCCAGCGTTGGCAAAAGGTTTGTGCCTGAAAAACCATAATGTTGCAACACACTGGTAGCCGCGCCACCTTGGCTTGAAAGCATTTGGTTAAAAATGTTAATTTGACCAAATGCAGACAGGATTGCCATTGGAATGGTTAGGATCACGGTCCATTTTTCCATCCAGATGCGGCCTTCCCGGGGGTCATCTTTCATCTTGCGTTCAAGAGCGGGGATAACCGGAGTGAGAAGTTGCAAAATAATCTGCGCGGTAATGTATGGGTAAACGCCCATTGCCAACACAGAGAACCTCGAAACTGCGCCGCCCGAAAGCAAGTCAAGCAAGCCAACCAAGCTGCCACCGGCACCGGTAAGCTGACTGAGGCCTTTAACCGCAGCGTGATTTAAACCGGGCACCGGCACGTTGGCAACGAATCGATAAACAGCCAGCAACAAAAGCGTAATCAGCAATTTGTTGCGGATGTCTTCAGACTTCCATAAAAAGCGCCAGGACGATCGTTTCATGAGCATGTCTCCTTATCGTTGTTACGCGAGTTCGATGAGCTCGATTGTGCCACCAGCTTCTTCAATCTTCTGGCGGGCACCCTCGGTAACCTTGTGGGCTTTGATCTTGAGGGCGACCTTTACATCGCCACGACCCATAATCTTGACAGGCAGTCCTTTGCCTTTGAGCAAACCGTTTTCTTTGAGGTTTTCTGGGTTTACTTCGTCACCTTTTTTATAGCCAGTGAGGGCATCCAGGTTCACCTCTGCGTAGCGCACACGGTTGATGGGGGTAAAGCCTTCACCGCGCAGGAATGGCAGTTTGCGATAGAAGGGCAAGTTGCCACCCTGATGGTAGAGTCTAACGCCACCACTGGTGCGTGCTCTTTGGCCTTTGGTACCGCGGCCGGCTGTTTTGCCCATGCCTGAACCGGTGCCACGTCCAACACGCTTTTTGGCTTTCTTTGCGCCTTCGTTAGGTTTGAGATCATGTAATTGCATCTTATTTCTCCTCTAACGCTGACTCGATCTCTACCAAATGCGAGACTTTGTCCAGCATCCCTCTGATGACGGGCGTGTCTTCATGTTCGACCACGTCTTGCAGTCTTTTGAAGCCAAGCGCGCTCAGAGTTCGTTTTGTTCTAACGGTATAACCGATGCCGCTTTTAACAAGTTTAATGCGAAGCATATTCTTAGCAGGTTTTTTAGCCACGTTTCCTCCGATCCCAATAAGGTGTTACGTCGTGCACGTCTTTTCCACGCTCAAGCGCCACAGTTGAGGGTGCTTTGAGCTGGTCAAGCGCGTTGAAGGTTGCGTGAACGATATTAAGCATATTCGCGCTGCCAAGTGATTTGGTCAAAATATCTGTGATGCCGGCGGCTTCCAAAACAGCACGCACGCCACCCGCGGCGATAACGCCAGTACCGGGTGATGCAGGCTTCAGGAAGACTTTGGCGCCACTTTGAACACCAGTTACTTCGTGGGGAATGGTTGTGCCATGCAAGCTGATTGGGCGCATATTTTTATAAGCGCGCTCGGTGGCTTTGCGCATGGCGTCGGGCACGGCCAAAGCCTTGCCAACACCCAAACCGATGTTACCGTTGTTGTCACCAACAACCAGGGTCACACGGAATGAAAATCGGCGACCACCTTTTACAACTTTCGCAACGCGGGCAATATCGATGACACGTTCGTCGTATTGTTGTTCTAATGTTTGAAAATCATCCATAGTATCCTCGATTTAGAATTCTAAGCCGCCCTTGCGAGCACCTTCGGCCATAGACTTGATGCGACCGGTGTAAAAATAACCAGCGCGGTCCATAACCACTGTCTTAATGCCCTTTTCCTGGGCACGTTTTGCAATTTCTTCACCAACCAGGCGAGCCTGGTCGATTTTATTTTTGCCTTCCATGGCGGCGCGCAGACCTAAGTCCACACTCGATGCCGAAGCCAATGTTGTGCCGCTGTGATCATCGATCAACTGAACGTAGATTTCATTAATGCTTCTAAAAACGTTCATGCGCGGTCGCTCCGGCGTGCCAAAGATCTTCTTGCGTACGCGTTTGGCGCGATGCAATCTAGCTTGGTTTCTTGATTTCTTTGCCATGTTTACCTCTACCTACCGGTCTTTCCAGACTTACCAGCTTTAAGTTTCACTTCTTCGCCTTGGTAGCGAATACCGGTGCCGTGGTAGCGCTCTGGTGGGCGCACTTTGCGGATTTCAGCAGCAACCTGGCCAACTTGTTGGCGGTCTCTGCCCATAATCTTGATGAGACGGGTACGAGCGTCCACGTCAAATTCGATGCCATCTGGCGCAGGATAGTTCACTGGGTGTGAATAACCAACGTTCAACACCAGGTCTTTGCCCTGCAGCTCAGCACGATAGCCTACACCGTTGTATTCCAAAACGCGGGTAAAGCCTTCGCCACAACCAACAATCATGTTGTTGAGCAGCGCGCGGGTTGTGCCATGTAAGGCACGAATGCGAGGCTCGTCGTTTGGACGGCTAACAGTGATGACGCCATCTTCTAATTTCAACTCGATCTCAGGCGAGAAGGTTTCTTCAAGTTGGCCTTTTGGACCCTTGACGCTAACCTTTTGGCCGTCGATTTTTACTTCCACACCCTTAGGCAGGGTAATGGGCATTTTACCGATACGCGACATGTTTTACCTCCTACCAAACCTTACAGAGTATCTCGCCGCCAACACCAATTTTGCGGGCACGCGCGCCGGTCATAACACCCTTGGGTGTAGACAAGATTGCAATGCCGATACCGGAAAGCACCCAGGGGATGTCTTTCTTTGAGGTATACACACGGCAACCCGGGCTTGAAACGCGTTGCAAACCAGTGATCAAAGGACGGCGCTGACGTCGCTCGCCAATGTACTTCAGTTTTACTTGCAAGACCTTGTGGGTCTCGTTTTTACCTTCCAAAACTTCGTAATCGCCTAAATAGCCTTCCTCAACGAGGATGCGGGCAACTTCAGCTTTGAGCTTGGAGTGTGGCATAGCCACTGTGGACAAACCAGCCATCGCGCCATTGCGAATTCTGGTCAACATATCGGCAATTGGATCTGTTATAGTCATAATTTCTACCCTCCAGGTCAATTACCAGGATGATTTTTTAACTCCAGGAATTTTTCCCTGAAGCGCTAATTCTCGAAAACAAATGCGGCACAAAGCAAACTTACGCATGTAACCACGCGGTCTGCCGCACACACGACAGCGACTGATAACCCTTGTGGGGTACTTTCGCCGATATTCACGGTGAATCATACTCTTTTTAGCCATTAGTTTCCTTTCCTGAAGGGCATGCCAAATTTGCTGAGCAGTGCCCTACCGTGGTCATCATTGCTTGCGCTGGTAACGATGCTGATTTCCATACCACGCACTTTGTCGATCTTATCGTACTGAATCTCGGGGAAAATCAGCTGTTCGGTAAGACCCAAAGTGTAGTTTCCGCGGCCGTCAAAAGAGTCAGCCGAGATACCACGGAAGTCACGCACACGGGGCAGAGCAACGTTGATCAAGCGATCTAAAAATGCCCACATCTTCTCACCGCGCAAAGTAACCTTGACGCCAATTTGGCGGCCTTCGCGCAACTTGAAGTTTGAAATAGCCTTTTTCGCTGCGATGATAACAGGTTTCTGACCAGTAATGATGGTTAGGTCATTCACTGCTGCATCCAGCGCTTTGGGGTTGTCAAGCGCTTCGCCAACGCCAATGTTGAGCACAACTTTCTTGATTTTCGGCACTTGCATGACGTTTTCAAGACCAAGTTCCTCAAAGAGCGCGGGCGCTATTTCATTCTTGTATTGTTCAAGTAGTCTATTCATGTTTACTCACCTGCGCCTTCATCTGCTTTGGCAGCTTTTTTAGTGGCGGGCTTTTTAGCTTCGGCAGCCTTTTTAGCTTTTGGTTCTGCCGTGGCTTCTGCTTCCTTCTTACCTGCAGCGCGTTTTGCAGCGGGCTTAACGGGTTCTTCCGTTTTAGCGCGGCTTGCGCGGCGGGTAGCGCGGGCTTCGCGTTCACCTTCGCGATCCACAACCATTACATTAGAGGCATGGATGGGTGCTTCGAACTCGCGAATACCACTGGGAATGGTTTTGCCGCCACCTGTTTGTTGTTGCTTTTGGTGTTTCTTTACCAGGTTTACACCCTGAACCACAACGCGGTTCTCTTTGGGGAGCACGCGGATAACTTCGCCAACCTTGTTTTGGTCAGCTTCGTCGCCACGCATAACCCGAACGCGATCACCTTTACGTATCTTCATCTTCATTAGACACTCCATTCACTCATTAGCTCTAGTAGACTTCCGGTGCTAATGAAACAATTTTCATATAGCCTTTTTCGCGCAATTCGCGGGCAACTGGGCCAAAGATACGTGTGCCACGTGGGTTCACACCATCGTTGTCCAGAATAACTGCCGCGTTGTCGTCGAAACAAATCGTTGAACCATCAGGTCGGCGATAGGCTTTAGAAACGCGCACGATGACAGCCTTGACAATTTCGCTCTTCTTTACAGAGCTTTGCGGGGTCGCGCTTTTAACGGTAGCGGTCACGATATCGCCAATTGAGGCGTATCGGCGACGGGTGCCACCCACAACCTGGATAACCAGAATTTCGCGCGCGCCGGTGTTATCAGCAATGTTTAAGCGAGATTCTTTTTGGATCATTTCTGTTCCTCATCTTCTGCTTCAACTTCAGCTTCTTCAAGGGCTTCAGCCGCTTCTTCAACCACGTCTTCTACGACCTCTTCGGTTTCTTCAGCGATTTCTTCAGCTTCTTCAGCAACTTCGTCTAGCACAGTTTCAACAGCTTCTTCTGTTTCTTCCTGAGCTTCTTCAATAGCTTCTTCGATGGCTTCTTCCATCTCTTCAACCGATTCAACGTCTTCCTGGCGAATTTCTTCAATCAGGACCTTTTCAACCATCCAGCGCACGGTGCGCGAAATGGGTTTGGACTCGACGATGATGACCTTATCGCCAACATTGCATCCAAAAGTATCATGCGCTTTGTATGACTTCTTTTCGCGCACAACTTTGTGGTACAAAGGGTGTGAGAAGGTTCGGAAAACGTCGACGATGACGGTTTTATCCATCTTATTGCTTTTGACTGTACCATTTAGTCTTCGGCGTTTATTCATTTCTTACCTTCCTGTTCTTCGCGGGCGCGTTCGTTGAGAATGGTCTCAAAGCGGGCGATATCGCGACGTGCAGTTTTAAAACGGCTGGTATCCGTCAGTTGACCGGTAACCATCTGGAAGCGTAAGTTCATCAGCTCCTGCCGTGTATTTAACAGATTTGTTTTGATCTGTTCAGTTGAAAGTTCGCGTATTTCTTTAATTTTCATTATGAACCTTCTCCTAAGACTTCTCTTGCTACCACCTTGGTTTTGAAACCAAGTTTGTATCGGGCGCGGTTGAGGGCGGCTTTTGCCACTTCGGGATCAGCCGTAGTGATCTCAAACAGGATGCGGCCAGGGCGCACAACGGCAACCCAATGGTCCACAGCGCCTTTACCTTTACCCATACGGGTTTCAGCAGCACGTTTGGTGTAGGGCTTATCTGGGAAGACACGCACCCACACTTTACCGCGGCGTTTCATCGTGTGCACGATGGCGCGACGGGCACTCTCGATGTTGCGGGCTGAAATATAGCCACACTCGAGTGCTTTTAATCCAAATTCACCAAAGCTGACGTTCGCGCCGCGTTGGGCTTTGCCCTTCATGCGACCGCGCATCTGCTTGCGGTACTTTACTCTCTTTGGCATCAACATAATCTAATACCTCACTCGTTCCTATTATTACTCGCTAACGTAGACACCTTCAGTGGCTTCAACTTTTTCTTCTGCCTGCTGCATAACGGTGCCTTTATAGATCCATACCTTGATGCCAATTTGACCAAAGGTGGTCAATGCGCTGGCGCGGGCAAAGTCGATATCCGCACGCAGGGTTTGCAGCGGAACACGGCCTTCGCGCAAGGTGAAACTGCGAGCCATTTCGGCGCCACCCAAGCGTCCACCAACTTGAATCTTGATGCCTTGTGCGCCTTGACGCATAGCTTGTTGGATGGCGCGATTCATGGCGCGGCGATAGCTGATGCGGCGCTCGAGTTGGCTGGCGATGTTCTTTGCCACCAAATAAGCGTCGGTGTCAGGATCTTTAATTTCTTTGACTTCGAGGTCAATTTTCTTACCTGTTAATGCTTCAAGCTGTTGGCGCAGGGCTTTTACGCTTTCGCCTTTGCGACCAATCAAGATACCGGGTTTGGCAGTGTGCAGGGTGACCTTTACTTTGCCAGGGTAGCGGTCAATTTCAACGCCACTCACACCGGCGCGCTCGGCTTCGCTAAGCACGAGTCGGCGGATTTCCAAGTCTTGATGCAATTGTTCGGTATATTCTTTGCCTTCGGCATACCAGCGACCAAGCCAGGGCTTGTTGATGCCTACGCGAAAACCAATTGGATGTACTTTACGACCCATAATATCTCCTTAACTCTATTCCATCTCACGCAAGATAACGGTGATGTGCGATCGGCGCTTAAGCAAGGGCTTAAAACGACCGCGGGCACCAAAACGTCGCCATTTACGGGTTTGGGCTTCATCTGCAAAAATGCGATAAACCACCAAGTCGTCCCGGCTTATGCCAAAGTTCTCTTCTGCGTTCGAAATCGCCGAATAGATCAGCTTATGCACTGGCTTAGCTGCTTTATTCGGGGTCGTTGCGAGGATATCCAGGGCTTCCAAAGCGCTCTTTCCGCGTACAAGGTCAATGACCAAACGGGTTTTCTGAGCGGAGTTAGCAAAGTTTGAAAGCTTCGCAATAATATCTTGTGCCATGCCTCTTACCTGCCTTTCTTCTCAGCCACGTGCCCACGGAACCAACGGGTTGGAGCAAATTCGCCAAGTCGATGACCGACCATGTTCTCGGTCACATAGATGGGCACATGTCGGCGTCCGTCATGGACAGCAATTGTGTGACCAACCATCTGCGGGAAGATGACGCTGGCGCGACTCCAAGTGCGAATAACCTTCTTATCGCCCTTGGTGTTCATATCTTCGACTTTTTTCAATAGTTTCGGGTCAATAAATGGCCCTTTTTTCAATGATCGCGACATAGTTTATTTCCTTTTCTGTCTCTCAACCACTAGCGGCGCTTAGCCTTGGAGCGGTGGCGAATAATCATGTCATCCGTGCGTTTGTTGCGACGGGTTTTATAACCAAGCGTGGGCTTACCCCAAGGAGTCTTAGGACCAGGCATACCGATACCAGTTTTGCCTTCACCACCACCATGGGGATGGTCGCGCGGGGACATTGCCGAGCCGCGGACGGAAGGACGGCGACCCATATGGCGTGCGCGTCCGGCCTTACCCAATTTAATGTTGCTGTGTTCAACGTTGCCAACTTGTCCAATGGTGGCGCTGCAGTCTTGCAGAACCAAGCGGACTTCACCAGATGGCATACGCACATGGGCGTAACGACCTTCTTTGGCAAGCAACTGCGCAGATACACCCGCAGAGCGACCAATTTGAGCGCCCTTACCAGGTTGCATTTCTACGGCGTGAATGGTGGTACCCACAGGAATGTTTGCCAAGGGCAAGTTGTTACCGGGTTTGATTTCAACCTGGTTGCCACTAAGCAGGGTATCGCCAACTTTGACACCGATTGGCGCCAGGATGTAGCGCTTCTCGCCATCCACATAGTGCAAAAGAGCCAAGCGTGCGGTGCGGTTTGGATCATATTCAATCGCTGCCACTTTGGCGGGAATGTTGTGTTTGTCACGCTTAAAGTCCACAATGCGGATTTGGCGTTTGGCACCACCGCCACGATGGCGTACAGTAACACGACCTTGAACGTTGCGTCCGGCGCGGTTCTTCTTGTTGTAGATCAAACTGCGTTCGGGCTTGGTTTTAGTGATCTCTTCAAACGTATAGCTGGTCTTGTGTCGTTGACCAGGGCTGGTTGGTTTGTATACTTTAACGGCCATTAGTCTACTCCCTCAAAGAATGGGATACGATCTCCGGGTTTAAGCGTGATGATGGCTTTTTTGAAGCCACGCTTGCGGATGCTCAACCGGCGTGAACGTGAGTTCGTGGTTGACTTTGCCGGAGCGTTGATGATGTTGACGCGCACAACTTCGACATCGAACGCGGTTTCTACCGCGGTTTTGACCTGTTCACGTGTGGCAAAGGAGGCAACTTCAAAGACGTATTGCTGAAGTTTCCCAGCCAGGTAGTTGGTCTTTTCGGTGACGATGGGTTGGCGGATGATATCAAATGCTGAAATAGTCATTTTGCTTCACCTTCCTATCCCAAATAGCTCTTGATAACGTCGAGCGCTTCAAGCGGGATGATAACTTTTTCTGACTTAAGCAAATCGCGAATGTTCAGGTAGCGTGCTTGCAGCAGTTTGGTGTCAGCCAGGTTGCGACCAGCTTTAACGAAGTTATCGTTCTCTTCGTTGGTCTCAGGAACGAGCACCAAAAGGCGTTTGTCACCGGCGAGGGCTTTAAAAGCTTTTGCCAGTTCAGCAGTTTTTGCTTCGGACATTTTGAGGCTGTCAACCATGATGATTTTCTCATCCATGGCAACAACGGTGAGCGCGGAGCGCAAAGCGGCGCGGCGCATCTTGCGAGGCATCTCTTGGCTGTAATCACGCGGTTTGGGCGTGAAGATGCGACCACCACCCACAGATTGGGCGGATTTCAAGCTACCACGTCGAGCGCGACCAGTACCTTTTTGTTTGTAAGGCTTGGCTCCACCACCACGCACCTCACCACGGCGCTTGGTGTTATGGGTACCAAGGCGGGCGTTGGCCAACTGTCGTTGGAAGGCCTGATGCATGAGGTCAACGTTAACTTTGGCACCGAAGATTTCTTCGGGCAATTCAACGTCGCTTACTTTTTCTGCTTTTAAGTTATAGACATCAAGTTTCATGATTTCTTTCTCCATTCAACACGCGCTATTGCTTGGCCGCGACACGAATGAGGACCGTATCGCCTTTGGCGCCGGGTACGGAACCCTGCACAGCGATCAGGTTTCTTTCGGGGTCAACCATAGCAACCCGAATGTGCGAAGAGGTCACGCGCACGTTACCCATCTGACCAGGGAATTTCTTGCCCTTAAAAACACGACCAGGAGTCGTGCCCTGACCAGAGGAACCGGGTGCGCGCCAGCGGTCAGATTGACCGTGGGTCTTAAGACCACCGCCGAAGCCGTGACGTTTCATAACACCGGCAAAACCTTTGCCTTTTGAGGTGCCAATCACATCAACGTAATCGCCGGCTTCGAAGACAGCCGCGGTGAGTTCATCACCAGGGTTGATGCCTTCAATCTTCTTCGTGCGAATCTCGCGTAAAACGCGAACGGGGGGCAGATTATTGACCTTAAGGTGGCCAAGTTCTGCTTTTGACAATCGTTTTGGTTTCACAGCGCCAAAGGCCAACTGAACCGCGGAATAACCGTCAGTTTCAGGGGTCTTGACCTGGGAAACAAAACAAGGCCCAGCTTCGAGTAGCGTAACCGGAATTGCGCGTCCGCTCTCATCGAAGATCTGGGTCATGCCGATCTTTCTTCCAATAAGCCCTTTTAACATACTATTCTCCTGTTTGTAATTTAGCGAGACTGTCAGCCTGGGCTAGGCTGCATCATCTCCGCACAATTCAGTCAATGAGGCTTTGTGAAGCTTTTCTGCCCACGCCGCACCATTCTTAAATTGTCCATGTCAAAACATGCCCCGGAGGGCAACTGTACAAATATATCACATCGCGCTTTACTGCGCAAGGGTGATTCTTTATTTTGTTTTGACTTTGCTTGGGTTATTCAAGCCCGCTTATTATAAGGTAATGACACAAATTAAGCGAGTCTTTTTTGCCTGTTTTGTTCGGGGACTCTTTGCCAAACGCGCGCAAAGAATCCCACGCAAAAGCCTGATTTTAGAAAGTGCTCACAATAAGAATGAGCATGATAAGAATCGTCAAGACGGTTACCAAAGTACAAATGCCAATAATCGTCACCCAGCGGCGTATCTTCTCCATGGCCATTGCATTTTTGAGAGTGGAGGAAGCCAGCACACTGCGATAAGTTTGCTCATCTTCCAAATTTAGTGCCGGTGCCATAGAAAAGGAAAACCCACAGCTGGGACATTGTTCTGTATCTTGGCGCACCATAAAGGTGCAGTTAGGGCAAACGTGCATATTAATCTCCTATGGCTTATGACTTATATATATTTTACTCAATATTTATCTTTAGCAGATCCGTTTTGAACACCCGGCTTTTACTCTCCCTGTTTGTAACTTCAAAAGCAATCTCTAGGGTTTCTGCCTGGTGTTCATTTTCTAAGCTTTCTTCACCTGCTAAGAGATAAACCATGTCCATCGATTTGTAGCCCGCCAAAAGCGTTTTTCGATACACCGGGCGAAAGCTAATACCATTAATGAACAGCTCTTGAACTTCAACCGTGATATCAATATCTGTGTTGTTTTCAACCAACAAATAAAGGATTAACTTGGATTCATTATCTAGCGTATCTAACTCTTTAAGTGAAATGCGAACACCTTCCCGCTCGACCAACAAGGTGGTTTGCTGATCTTGAGCGAGCGCATCAGATTGCCTGGCTGTTGTTTCAACGCGCAGGCGTTCTGTTGTAAGCGAACGGCTCCAATCCTGGCTTTCATCTATACGTAAGCCAAATTCAAAGTATTGGATGGTTTCAATGCCTGCGGCAGCCAAGGCAAGATGGCTTACATTCACTGTAACCAACTCATTTCCGCCGGCTGGAACAGGGAAGTCTAAAGAATCGCCCATCATAAAACCATTGACAACCATATCCATTAATCTAAGATTGACGCTTCGATCGTTTGCGTTTTCAAGCAATAAGACAAGTTGAGGTACGGATTGGGCGCTAAAATCAAGTGACTTAACGGTCACTTTTATGTTTTCTGCGTCATAAACAAGCGCTTCCTGAACGGTTAGCTCTTGGTTGAGGTTGTGATGAGCAAAAAGCGATTCGGTTTCAATCGCCTTGATGGATGTTTCTGCAAGCGCTGTTACCGTTTCTTCAAATCCGAGCTGAACCAGGGTTGCAACTTTATCCATTGCCGCAATGGTTTCCGCAACGTAATCCCGGGGGCTTTGCGTTTCTGCTTGGCCGCAGGCAAGCAAAGCAAAGGTCATAATGATGGCTATGCAGAATGGAACAAGCTTTTTCATGCTTCAAACCCCTATGAATGAATCAGTACTAGCTACCCATGAATTATACAACAACCTTAGCACGATTCACAGAATCATGAATAAGCCTTTCAGCGATTAGACTGCTGGGTTTTTAAATCAATCAAGCCCACGCGAGGTGGGCTTGATGTGGAGAGAATAAAAAATCTTTTATGCTTCGTTTTCAGCGGATGGTTGAGGCTTTGGCAGGTTTACTTCAATGCTTGTGCCCTTGTTAAGCTCACTTTTAAGCAAAATCTTCCCGCCCAGGAATTCAACCACGTGCTTTACAATCGCCAAGCCTAATCCAGAGCCCGAAATTGCTCTTGATCGCGCCTTGTCTACCATATAAAAGCGCTCAAACACACGGCTGATGTGTTCTTCGGGGATACCAATACCTGTATCGGCAACGCGCAATTGCAAGCGTTTTTCCTGGTTGTTTATCTGAATGTCAATACTGCCACCATCCCGATTGTAACGCACAGCGTTTGAGATGAGGTTGTCTAAAACATCGCGCAACATGGCTTCCGGAAAAACCAGCGACTTTTCACCTTCAATAGCAATATTTACCTTTAGCGCGCGCTGCGAGATAACCTCTTGGTAAACCGCCAACAACTGTTGCATGTAGGCATCAAGGTCAATTTCTGTGCTTTCGGGTTGCACCATGCTCTCATCGAACTGCGAAAGTTTGATGATGTCATCAATAATCGCGGAAAGGCGTCGCCCTTCATCAGAGATGGTTTCAGCAATGCGACGCACATCGGCTTCATCTACCATGCCATTTTTGAGCAGTTCAGCATAGCCATTGATGGCGGTTAGCGGACTGCGCAACTCGTGGCTTACATTGGCGGTAAATTGTTTTCTTTGTTTTTCGAGACGTAAAGTCTCTGAGTCATCAGCAATAATCATCATAACGCCATACAACCCATCTTGTTTTAATACCCGATTAATATAAATGCGCAAAAGACGTCCATCGCGTTCAATGTTGAAGCTTTCATGTTCGCTATCGGATGCTTTTTCCAGCTTACTATAAATTTCAGGCAAGCGACACAGATAAAGAAAATCCTTGCCACGGTAATCAAACTGACTTTCCCCAGCTAAAAGTTGCACGGCGCTTTGGTTGAGGCTGAGGATGGTCATCTCAGAATCCATCAAAATCATGCCTTCTTTTGCATCCCGAATGAGGCGGTTGATTGTTTCACTTTTATAATTGAGCTCATCAAGATGCTCATCAATCGTCTTTTTTTGCTGGCGCAGTTCGCGCACAAAGGGTAAAAGCTCATCGTAGACTGGGATGTCAGCCGTATCTGCCAGCATGATCTGATCCAAATTTTCGGCGTAGTAATCGATTGGCGCAAGGATGCGGCGCGATGTGCGACTGGTGAAAATTATGCTCATGGTTATGCCTGCCAGCGCAATTAGCACCGTGGTAGGTAAGACCTCCCCAATGAGGCCGGCAATGTTCTTCCATTGCTTCGAAAGGCGCACCACATTGCCACCTTTTATTTGTTTTGCAAAGTAATAGTAGTCTTCGCCGATGCTTTCTGAGCGGCGTGTGTTTTCACCAATCTGACCCCGCAGCGCTTCCTGAAATTCTTCGCGATCGGCGTGGTTCTCCAGCCGGCTTTCATCCACCAAGCTATCGTAAATCACATCGCCATCCGGGGCGATTAAACTCACCCTGATGGTTCGATATTGCGTGTTGAGTTCCCGCAAAACATCAATTTGCGCGTTGGTATCGGTGCTGGTGACGCTACTAACAAAGCGGAGCGTCTCGCGCATCCAGCTTAGCTGGCTATTGAGCGACATGCGGTGGTAAAAAAGGCTTATAGCCAGCAAAACAGCAAAAACCGTTAAAACGATAATTACTGAATTGATCAAGTTCATGCGGCGTTTCATGCTTCGGTGCCCGCCTTATAGCCGATGTTTCGCACGGTGCGAATGGCCTTACCTTTTTCACCCAGTTTTTTTCGCAGGGATGCCACATGCACGTCTACGGTGCGCGTGCCACCCTCAAAGTCATATCCCCAAACGTTTTCCAGCAGTTTTTCACGCGAGAATGCCATGCCTGGATGGGAAAGTAACTGATAAAGGAGTTCAAACTCTTTAAAGGTTAAGTCTATTTCCTCACCATTAATGCTGGCTGAACGCCCATCGTAATTGACCAAAATCCCTTGAAATTCAATCGCATTGGGCGCGCTGGCATTGGTGCGACGTTGCACCGCCCGGATGCGTGCCAAAAACTCCATTACACTAAAGGGTTTGGCAATATAATCATCAGCGCCCAAATCTAAACCAATCACTTTGTCGTATTCACCACCAAGTGCAGTAAGCAAAATAACCGGGATGTCTTTGGTATCTGGGTTTGCTTTAAGCTTTTTTAGCAGTGCTAAGCCACTTTCGCCAGGGAGCATAATATCCAGCACAATCAGCTCGGGTGCTTTTTCGTCAATTACCGTAAGCAGGGTTGAGCCATCTTCAAAAAGGCGGGTTTGGTAACCTTCCTTGTGTAAGGCATAAGCCAGGAGCTCTCGAATGGAGGGGTCGTCTTCAATACAATAAATCATTTTTGCTCCTATTGCTGTTCCGGATCGCCTTGAATGGCAAAAATCACCCAGCGGGCAATCCGCTCAGTGTTATCGCCGATGCGCTCAAGATACTTGGTGATTTGCATGGTGTCGATTAGTTGTTTGTAATTGTTTTTATCGGTTCGGATACGGTCTGCAATTTCTTCCATAGTTTTGTCAAAAAGCGCATCAACCTCATTGTCACTGGCAATGACTTCCTGTGCCAAAGCAAGGTTGTTTTCAATGAAGGAATCCAGCGATTTTTTGAGCATAACAATCACCTTATCGTTCATCTCAATCAGATGATTGACAGCAAAATGATTGTTGATTGGATCGATAAAGTCAAGCAACTCAACAATTTCAATGGTATGTTCGCCGATGCGCTGTAAGCTGTTGGCAATTTTTAGCACGGATGAAATGAACCGCAAATCTTTTGCCACGGGCTGTTGGGTGCTCATGATGCGTAGGCAGTCATTTTCAATACGGCGTTCTTTTGAACGAATATTGGACTCTTCGTGGATAAGTTGCATCACTTGCTCATAATCCGCATCCACAAAAGCCTTTTGCAGGGTTCGGCTCATGCTTTCAATGGCTGAACCAAACAATATGACTTCTGTTTTTAACTCTTCCAGTTCTTTAAAATATTTCACTCTCATATTCGCCACCTAGCCAAAGCGTCCGGTAATGTAATTTTCGGTGCGTTCATCTTTCGGATACGAAAAGATTTGCCCCGTTTCGCCAGTTTCGATGATTTCGCCAGTCAAAAAGAATGCCGTTTTATCTGAAATTCTGGCGGCTTGTTGCATGTTATGTGTCACGATAACAATAGTATACTTTTCTTTAAGCGTGTTTACCAAATCTTCAATTTTGCTGGTTGAAATCGGATCAAGCGCCGATGTGGGCTCGTCCATAAGCAATATTTCAGGTTCAACAGCCAAGGCGCGCGCGATACACAAGCGTTGTTGTTGTCCGCCGGAAATCATCATCGCGCTCTTCTTGAGCTCGTCTTTCAGCTCATCCCAAACCGCGGCTTTTCGCAAGCTGTCTTCCACAATGTCATCCAATACAGCTCGGTTGCGAATGCCGTGCACCCGCGGCCCATATGCCACGTTATCATAAATGCTTATCGGGAACGGGTTGGGGGTTTGAAAAACCATGCCCACTTTTTTGCGCAACGCGTTTACATCCACATCTGGGGCGTAAATATCCTTGTTGTCGACGAGGATTTTACCCGTAATCTTACAGCTTTCTACCAGGTCGTTCATGCGGTTGAGTGACTTAATCATAGTTGATTTGCCACATCCGCTTGGACCGATGAATGCCATAATTTCATTGGCGGATATATCGAGGTTGGCATTTTTTATGGCTTGAAAGTTGCCATAAAACAAATCCATGTTTTCTATCTTAATCTTTGGTGTTATCATTTCGTTTTATTGACCCATTTACTTAATCGCGTTGAGATGCGGTTGATTATTAATACAATAATGAGCAGGACCAGAGCCGTGGCAAAGGCTTCTTTGACATGAAAAGCCTCAGATGAGAGCATGTACATGTGCAGCGCCAAGGTGCGCCCCGACTGTGTGAGGCGGGTTGGCAACTGAGACATGGTGCCCAAAGTAAAAATAAAGGCTGCTGTTTCACCTACAATGCGCCCAATAGAGAGCATGATCCCGGCTAAAATGCCCGGCATCGCCACAGGCAAAGCAACTTTAATGATGGTCTGCAGTTTGGTGGCGCCCAATCCCAGGCTGGCTTGTTTTAGCAGCGGATCCACTGAGAGCAAAGCTTCTTCTGTTGTGCGAATGATCAGTGGCAGCACCATAATCGCGGCGGTAAAGGCGCCAGCAATAAGCGAATAGGACCATTGCAATCGAAAAACAAAGAAGAGCATGCCAAACAAGCCATAGACAATCGAGGGAATACCTGCCAGTGTTTCTGTTGCTAAACGAATAGCAATGACCACTTTGCTTTGCTGGCGGGCGTATTCCGTGAGGTAGATGCCGGTAAGCACCCCAAAGGGAATGGCGATAAGCAGCACGAGGATAATCAGCATAAGTGTGGTGATCATCGCCGGCACCAGAGATTGGTTTTCGCTGGTGTATTTCCAGGCGAACATGTCCCACGACAGCCCAGGAATGCCACGCACCACGATATAGCCAACCATAATGATAAAAATGCTAACCGTGAGCAATGCAGCAGCTTTGACTAAAAAGCGGAGAACTTTACTCATGGCTCCCCTTACGTTTCACAACAAAAAAGATCAGGTTAATGATGAGGATAAAAACAAACAAAACCATCGCAGTGGCGATGAGCGCCTGGCGATGTTCCAAGCCCGCGTAACCCATTTCAAGCACGATGTTGGTTGTGAGCGTGCGCACGCCATCGGTGAGTGCTTTGGGAAGTCGTGGCTGGTTGCCCGCAATCAGATAGACCGCCATCGTTTCTCCAATCGCGCGACCAATGCCCAAAATGACCGAAGACAAGATGCCCGATTTCGCGGCAGGAATCATCGTTCTAAAAATGCTGATTTCCTTTGTTGTGCCCAGTGCCACGCTACCCTGGTAATAGCGATTAGGCACCGCGTTTAAGCTGGCTTCGGAGATGCTGATTACCGTTGGCAAAATCATGATCCCCAAAAGAACTGAGGCGGTGATAATGTTCATACCTGTGCCACCGAACAAGGATTTACTCAATGGCACCATCAGTTGCAGCGCAAAAAAACCATAAATAATAGAAGGCACGCTTGCCATCAGGCTCACCGCGGATTGGAAGAAGTTTTTTACCTTGCCTTTGGCGTAAAAGGACAAATAGACTGCCGACATAATGCCAATAGGCGCGCCTACCACGCTTGCCCCAATGGTTAAGGCAAAAGAGCCAACAATCATGGGCAAAATGCCATATTGCTGTGGGCTGTTAATCGGGCTCCATTTTTGCCCAAATAAAAAGGCTTTCAGCCCGTATTCCTTAATAAAAGGAATGCCCGAGCTGAAAACAAAATACATGATGAGAAAGAGCGCTAAGATTGAACTTAGCGCTGCAACAAGGAAAACCGCCTTCATCCACTTTTCGCGGGTTTCAGGGCGTTTCAGGATAGTAACTTTACTTAACAAGGTTCCAGTCCCTCAGCTCACCAACAAAGATTTGTTTAACCTGTTCCATGGTGAGGGATTTGATGGTGCTGCTTTTGTGAACGATAACTGCAATACCATCAATAGCGATGACTTTGTATTCCATTTCGGCTTTTTCTTCGTCTTTAAGTTCGCGAGAAGCCATACCCAAGTGGCTTACGCCTTGCATGGTGCTTTGCATGCCAGCGGAAGAACCAGTGGATTGGATTTCGATGGTCACGTCGGGGTTGATTGCGTTGTAGGCTTCAACAAATTTTTCCATAACGGGTGTCACAGAGGTCGAGCCGGCAACAACCACACTGCCAGAAACCTTACCACCCGCAAAAGGTGCGCCAGGTTCAGCGGAAATGTAACCGCGCTCTTCGACGATTTTTTGTCCTTCTTCGCTCATAATGAAGTCGAGCAAGTCTTGTGAAGCTTCGTCAAGCCCGGTTTTGTAGGCAACGTTGAAAGGACGGGCAATTTTGTAGCTGCCGTTTTTAACGTTTTCTGCGGTGGCTTCTACGCCATCAATTTGCAGAGCTTTGACAGTATCGTTGAGCGAACCCAAGGAAATGTAACCGATAGCTTTGGCTTCGTTGGCAACGGTCATCATCATGCCATTGGTGCCATTTTGGATGATGGCTTCTTCGTAGGTGCTATCTACGGTGTTGCCATCTGCATCTTTGCCTTCGACGCCGGTCAATTCAACAAAAGCGCCTCGGGTGCCCGAGCCTTCTTCGCGGGAAACCACGATGATATCAACAGGTTTTACGCTTGTGTTTTCAGGTTTTGGGGCAACCGTGCTTGGTTTGCTAGGGCTGGTGCAGGCTGTGATGGCAAGCATCAAAGCCATTAGGACCAAAATGATAGATGTGGTTTTTTTCATTAACTTTTCTTCTCCTATTTTTCAAATACAAGGGAAGTTTAATGCCGAGGTGTTTCGTGGGTATCTTGGTTTTGTAAAGGTTTTGTAAAGTTAATTATGGTTGATCGGCAGGGACTTTACGAACAACTTTAATGTTTCAAGTGTGTCGGTATGATGAGTTAAGTGTAGACATTAGATCTTGAATGACCAAAGAAACTACCTTTCAGAAAAAAAGGATATGACGAAAATGTCTATTTATGGATGCAAAAAAACCTTTTATTGAATAATCTGAATAGGTTCCATTCGGTTTCGCTTTAGGGACGATCTTGGAATTTGAGGAAAATGTTTTTGCAAAAACGACTTCAAGCTGTCAATATCATCCGGTGGATTTACTCTTCGCATAATAAATACATCTCCGCCAAAATCATGCGTACCATCAATACTGACTAAAGACCTATAGTATCCTTTTGCCAAGTCTATAACATCCTCATTATCCCAACCATTTCCAAAGGGCAAGATAAAGGTACTTGGGCACTCTCCGAGATTTTGGCAAATGATTTCATAGGACTCATGCAATTCGATGCTCTTCCTCTCCCTATCTAACATCGTAAGACAGTAATGATGTGTTGAATGACTGGCTATCTCTACACCAGCAGATTTGATCTCTTTGAAGTGTTCCCAGATTTTAGGATCCTGTTTGGAAATATCCGGAGTATATGAAACCACACCGACGGTCAAGACAAGACCACGATCGGTAAAAGCTTTGATCATATTTACAAAGCTTTTTCTTAACCAAGCTCCGCTAAGGTCATCTAATGATACTAAAATAGCATTCTCCGGAGGGCATTTTCCTGAATCCCATAAGTCATAAACCTGACTATACGTCATTGTGACATAGCCTTCGGAAATAATTTTTTCAGCAAGCTTTTCCATTGAATAGCTGCCAAAATAAGAATGGAGCATAATGCTCGCAGGCGTAGGACACCTTAAAGCCTTAGATTGAACTGTATTTTTGGGCAAAAACATTACAGAGCAAAAAACAATAAATATTGCCAAAATGACGAATAACAACTTCTTCATTTTTCCACCACTAGCTTTATTTAATTATCTTCTAAATTTGTTCTTCTCTCTTATTCAAGATAGTACATAGATACTTTATCAGTCTAGCATAATGGTATCACTCACCTAGCATGAAATCAAACCTATCTTTTAAATTTTAGCCTTTTTAAGATAGATGGATTGGAAAGCATTGTCCGGAGTGATCCAATGGACTTCAAGTTGAGACTAGCCGTATGATTTTGAGTAAAGGAAGAGCTAGGACAAAATGCGAGATTGGAATATTTTCTTGGAAAAAAAGCGGTAGGGAGTCGAACTATAAACTAAGTCTCATTCCCAATAATTCACTTTTCTAGTTTTTTGGCGTTCTTAAAAAGGATAAGCCTATTCCTATCATAAGTATCCTTCGCAAAAGCTTGCCACTTTATCTACCTACAAATAATGTATAATTTTGAAACCAAGGAAAACAGAGCGCCTGGCTCACAGCTGTGAGTGACGAGGTGGGAGGTTTCTTCCCGCGAGGGAAGACTAAGCGGCAAAGCCCGCGAAAATCGAGAGATCGGCGGATGCCTCCAGGATATCCATCCTTTTTCCAGGAATAAAACAACGGAGGTGCAGCAATGTGCGGCATCGTAGCCTATATTGGCAAACAAAACGCCAGCTCCATCATTGTTGATGGGCTTAAAAAACTAGAGTATCGCGGATATGACTCCGCTGGTCTTGCCATTCTGGAAAACGGTCGAATTGAACTCCGGCGCATGGCAGGCCGAATTGACAAATTAGCAACCCTTATAAAAGAAAAACCTCTCAATGGGACACTTGGCATCGGGCACACTCGTTGGGCAACCCATGGCGCGCCCAGCGAAGCCAACGCTCACCCACATTTGAGCATGTCAGGAAAAATCGTCATCGTGCATAACGGCATTGTTGAAAACTATCTCAGCCTACGAGAGGAATTGCTCACAAATGGTGTTACTTTTAGATCTGAGACAGACACAGAAACCATCGCGCACCTTATTGACCTTTATTATGCAAAGCATGGCAACTTGTTGAGCGCGGTTCAAAACACCTTAAAACGCCTCAAAGGCGCGCACGGCATCGTGGTCATGTCCAGCGATGAGCCTGACAAACTGATTGCCGCTCGTCTGGGAAACGCTGGGGGCATCGCGATTGGCGTGGGGCAAGGTGAAATGTTCGTCGCCAGTGATGTGCCCGCCATCATCGCGCATACCCAGAATGTGGCGTTTTTGGAGTCAGGGCAAATCGCCACCATCAGCGCGGATGGTTTTAGTGTGCAGGATTTGGACGGACAAACAATCAAACTGAAAACGCAAAATATCCCCTGGGATCCGGTTTCTGCTGAAAAAGGCAGTTATGCGCACTTTATGCATAAGGAAATTCATGAGCAAGTGCGCGCCTTGAGCAACACCATGAGTGGACGCATCGATTTTGAGCATTCGCGCGTGGTCTTACCAAGCCTGAATGTGAATGTTAACAGTGCAAAAGCGATTAAGAAGATTTTTATCACCGCCTGTGGCACAGCGGCTTACGCCGGCATGGTGGGCAAGTATCTCATCGAGCACATCGCGCGCATTCCGGTAGAGGTGATGATTGCCTCGGAATTCCGCTACTGCAATCCGATTATCGAACCCGGCACGGTCGTTTTGTCAATCTCGCAAAGTGGCGAGACCGCCGACACTCTAGCCGCGATGGAAGAAGCTCGACTTAAAGGTGCGCCGGTGTGGGCGATTGTAAACGCGATTGGCTCGCAGGCTATGCGCATTGCAGATGGTGGCATTTCCATGCAAGTTGGACCGGAAATCGGCGTGGCTTCAACCAAAGCCTTCACTGCCCCAATTTTGGATCTTTACATGCTGGCGGTTTACCTGGCAGATTTGCGTGGCACGCTGAGTGAGGCTGAGCGCGTGGCTTATGTCAACGATTTGCTGGCTATTCCCAGCCTGGTTGAAAAAGCGCTCCTGCAAGAGGACGAAATTGAACGTGTTGCCAACAAATACAAGGCCATGAAAGGCGCTTTGTATCTGGGACGTGGCGTGAACATGCCCATCGCTTATGAGGGCGCCTTAAAACTGAAAGAGATTTCCTATAAGCATGCCGAGGGCTACCCAGCAGGCGAAATGAAGCACGGTCCGATTGCGCTTTTGGACGAAGATATGTTGGTGGTGCTGATTGCGCCGCAAGACCAGTGGTACGACAAGATGATTAGCCAGATTGAGCAAGCCAAAGCGCGTGGCGCGCAGGTTTTAGTGATTGCCGATGAGGGCGACGAGGTGATTAAAGGTTTGGCAGATGAGGTCTTTTGGATTCCCAAAACGCATTGGCTGCTCAGCCCAGCGGTGACGATTATCCCGCTGCAGCTTTTTGCTTATCACATCGCGGCTGTCTTAGGCCTCGACGTCGACCAACCGAGAAATTTGGCAAAGTCGGTGACGGTTGAGTAAAAATTGAGCACTTATACCCTTGCTGAAAATGACTGAGTCATAACTGATTCTTTATCTATGCAGCTGATTGAACCGATATTATCTACGGTTTTCTAAGTAAAACCCAGTTTTTCGGACATTTCCTTCAGACTTGAAACGACTTTATGAAATTCCAGGTCGCCAATGTATCTGTTTTCACGCAGATAAGCTTGCCAAAAGTCTTGTAAGTACTGGTCAGACATAATGTCCTCAATAATATCTTTATTCTCACCAATAATGCTGGAAGAACCTCGTCTTTGTGCAGTTCTTTCTATAGCAGTTTCCAGTAAATCAAAGTTTAATGTGGACTTATTAAGTTCGTACAAAACATGCAAATCGTAGAAATCTCTCATGCGGGTTGTTGCAATATTGCGAGTGATAATCGTCTCGAACTTTTCTGCTATTACCGTGACAAGTGGATAGGCCATGATATTTATTTTCTTGTCTTCAAATAGACAATTGTAAGACCACTCGACTTCGCCTGGTGTGATAGTATCGCCAGTGGTAATATCAACTTTCATAGCGTTCTTGATTTTTCCATATATGGCGAACAAGTGAACTCTAAAGTTCTCATAGACACTGTTTTCACGGATATATTCAATAACATCGATATTAAACTGAATATCATCCCCCAAATCTTGCTCAACAATCTCTGTCATTACCCTTTTTATGGCTTCTTCATTGAGAGGCAAACCTTTTACAGTTGTGTCCATATCCATTGTTGTACGATTAGAAACGCCAATCATTGAAGAAATTAAAAATCCTCCCTTAACAATCAGGTTTTCTTTGTACTCTGAAAGAGACAGCCTTTCAAGAAATCTTTCAAAAAAGTACATTTGCAACACTTCTTGAGGCCGCAGTTTATGTTTATTAGCAAATGCTTTGATTTTTCCTTTCAAACTTTCAGCGCTTCTCATTGCAAAACCTCGGCAAACTGCCTGACTTTCTCCTCAATTTTGAGGGCTTTGCTATACTTAATTAACTTTCGTAAGTCTTTTTCAGTACTTCTAAAGTATCGATTCAATGCCTCACTAAAAAGAGCCCTGTCTTGATTCTTCTGATCTTTTACGATATCACAAATCGCACGTTCCTTGTCGTAAACAACGATATCGTTTCCTAGCGGACTCTTCATCGTAACCACGCCAAGATCAAAAACGCTCGCATCCACATAATGAAAAATAAGATATCCATAATGCTTCGTTAAGTGCTTGGTGTTATATCCTTGCGGAACCGTTATATGGATAACATTCGGTGTTCTATCGGTGAAACCATGAAAGTATAATGCTGTAAGATGCGAGTAAATCAATTTTTCAGAGTGAACTTGAATCAAATAGAATTCATCCATGACTTCATTCGGTAGCCCATAGACACCTGGTTTTTCACGTATTATTTCATTACGCTTCGCCATAGTGGATAAGATATGTCGCTTTACACCCATTTCTTCAGCGATTCTATTCGTTATATAGTCATTATGTTCAAGATAAGCCATTACTTTTTGCTCTGCCATATCGACCTTCCTTTACAATTACTCTTTATTTTTATCATTATAAAGAGTTTTTGTAAAGCGCAAACATCTTATTGACAGGCATAAAAAAAGACGCCCGGGTGGGCGTCTTAATGTCTTTTTTTTGATAGCAAAACACATGGAAGCTGAAAGTTCAAGCTTCCTGGACCCCCTTCAACTGTCGCGATTCCTTCAGCCCTCCCTTATGGGACACTGAAACAACCGTCAAGCATGCTTAGATTTTGATCTCAATATCCACGCCGGCAGGCAGGTTGAGACGCATGAGCATGTCGATGGTCTTTGAATCGGGTTCAAGCACGTCGATGAGACGATTGTGGGTGCGAATTTCAAAGTGCTCGTGAGAGTCTTTATCGATAAAGGTTGACCGGCGAACGGTGTACTTTTCGATGCGGGTGGGCAAGGGCACAGGTCCAATAACCTTGGCGCCGCTGCGTTCCGCGGTCTCAACGATGCGCTTTGCGCTTTGATCCAAAATGCGATGATCGTATGCTTTAAGTCGAATTCTAATTTTTTGTTTTGCCATTCTTTCTTTCCTGTTTTTTCGGGTGTTAATAGACCCGTTATTTATCCTAATCTTCCTAAAATTTTCTTCATATACGCATCAGAAACCTGCGCGTAATGCTTGAATTCCATGGTAAAAACGCCACGGCCTTGCGTAGCCGAGCGTAATTCAGTGGCATAGCCAAACATTTCAGAGAGGGGAACTTCAGCATGGATGGCTTTTGCATTGCCATAGCGTTCATCCATACCCAAAATATTGCCCACGCGAGCGTTGACCTGGCCAATCACATCACCGGTAAACTCTTCGGGTACGGTAATTTCAACCTTCATGATGGGTTCAAGGATAACCGGTGAAGCTTTTTCGGTCACTTCACGCAGTGCCATAATCGCCGCCATGCGGAAAGCCATTTCGCTGGAGTCAACTTCATGGTGACTTCCATCCACCAAGGTGACCTTGAGGTCAGTCATTGGGAACCCTGCCAGTGGACCGCTTTCTGAGGCATCTCGGATACCCGCTTCAACCGCGGGGATGAATTGCTTGGGAATCGCGCCTCCCACAATTTTGTTCTCAAACAAAATGCCACTGCCCGGCTCAAGGGGTTCCACATCGATGACCACATGCGCGTATTGCCCATGCCCACCGGTTTGCTTTACATAACGATGGCTATGCCCGGCAACGGGTTTGGTGATGGCTTCATGATAAGCTACACGAGGTTTACCCACATTGGCTTGCACTTTAAACTCGCGCAAAAGACGGGTAACCAAGACGTCCAAGTGCAATTCGCCCATACCAGAGATGATGGTTTGACCGGTTTCTTCGTCCTGGCGGACTTTGAAAGTTGGGTCTTCTTCTGACAATTTGGTGAGAGAATCAGACATTTTGTCTTGATCGGCTTTGGTCTTGGGCTCGATGGCAATGGAGATTACCGGTTCAGGAAAACTGATTGTTTCCAGCAGGATGGGATTGGTGGGATCACACAAAGTGTCGCCGGTGAAGCTAAACTTCAAACCCAAAATAGCGCCAATCTCACCAGCACCCAGTTCGGTAATATCTTCGCGATGGTCAGCGTACATGCGCAAGAGGCGACCTACGCGTTCCTTTTTGTCTTTGGTCGCGTTGTGCATGTTGCCATTTTGCTTAATCTTGCCGGAATAAACGCGGATATATGCCAAGCGTCCCATGTATGGGTCAGTCACAATTTTGAAGACCAAAGCAGCCAGAGGCTCGCTGTCATCAGCATAGCGTTCAACCTCACTACCATCGCGCACCAAAATAGCCTTGACGGGAGGGATGTCTAATGGTGAGGGCAGGTAATCAATAACCGCGTCCAAAACAAGTTGAACGCCTTTATTCTTCAAGCTACTGCCACAAAAAACCGGCACCACTTTATTTGCCAAAACGCCTTGCCTTAAAGCGGCTTTGAGCTCATCTATTTGGAGGGTCTCACCCATTAAGAACTTTTCGGTGAGGGTATCGTCTAATTCGGCGATGCGTTCCACCAAAACGGCTCTTTTCTCGGCAAGTTCTGCTTGAAACTCAGCAGGAACCTCGGTAATCCGTGGCTCCGAGCCTACCTTGTCCTCAAAGAACCAGGCATCTTCTTCAAGCAAGTTAATAACACCCACAAAACCAGACTCCGCGCCAATCGCAATTTGCATTTGGATCGCATTTGCACCCAATCGTTCGCGGATGCTTTCAATGGTGCGTTCATACGAAGCACCCACGCGGTCCATTTTGTTTGCAAAGCAAATGCGTGGCACTTCGTATTTATCAGCCTGGCGCCAAACGGTTTCGCTTTGTGGTTCAACACCTTGCACGGAATCAAAAACAACCACACCACCGTCCAAAACGCGCAAGGAGCGTTGCACTTCGGCGGTAAAGTCGATATGCCCGGGGGTGTCAATGAGGTTCAGGCGATGGCCTTTCCACTCTGCGGTCACCGCGGCGGAAACGATGGTAATACCACGTTCGCGTTCCTGAGGCATCCAGTCGGTAACCGTTGTGCCTTCATCCACATTGCCGATGCGGTATGTTTTGCCAGTATAAAACAAAATCCGCTCAGTCGTGGTTGTTTTACCTGCGTCAATATGGGCTATGACGCCGATATTGCGATATCGATTAAGCGGAAAGTCTGTCATTTCAAACTCTTATAAAGTTAAAGTACGGCCGTATTAGATACGGAAGTGAGAAAACGCACGGTTGGCCTCAGCCATCTTGTGGGTTTCCTCTTTGCGGCGAATGGAAGCGCCTTGATTTTCAGCTGCGTCCATAAGCTCTGCGGCAAGTTTTTCTGAATATGATTTTCCAGAGCGCGCGCGAGAAGCGGTGATGATCCAGCGCATCGCCAAAGTGATGCGGCGTTCAGGTGAAACTTCCATGGGCACCTGATAGGTTGAACCACCAACACGGCGTGGGCGAACTTCCATAAGTGGGCTCACGTTCTTGAGCGCGGTTTCGAAGACTTCGATGCCTTCTTTGCCGGTCTTTTCGCTAATCATGTCAATGGCGTCGTAGACCATGGTTGTAGCAAGGCTCTTTTTACCATTAAGCATGATGCGGTTGATAATCATTTGCAAATGAATGTTGTTAAAGCGATCATCAGGTTGAACTTCTCGCTTTTCGGGCTTAATCCTTCTTGACATAAATGCTCCTCAATCTAAACAAGGCTCGGCGCTACACTGTTATTAAGGTAGTGCCAGCTATTGCTCTCTTTTAATTATCTAACTACTCAGCGCGTTTGGCGCCGTATTTTGAACGGGCTCGTTTACGGTTGCTAACGCCAGTGGAGTCCAGGGTGCCACGCACGATGTGATAGCGCACACCGGGCAAGTCTCTCACTCTGCCACCACGGATCAGCACAACACTGTGCTCTTGCAATTGATGCCCTTCGCCGGGGATGTATGCCGTCACTTCCATACCATTGGAAAGACGCACACGAGCGATCTTGCGCAAAGCCGAGTTCGGCTTCTTGGGGGTCATCGTACGCACGATGGTGCACACACCACGTTTCTGAGGCGCGCCCTTGGGTTGGCGGATGCGGCGTTGTTTCTCAGAGTTGAGCGTATATTGCAGAGCAGGTGATTTGCTCTTGTTTTTCTTCGTTTTTCGACCATGTCGAACCAATTGGTTAATTGTTGGCACTTTCTATTTCTCCGTACTACTAAACTCTTCTATAATTAATCACTAAAGGTCATTTTTACTTGCTATGACCTTGACCTTTACAATTTTCAGGCACACTTAAAATGTCCGTCTGCCTGATGGACGAAAGAGAATTCTAACACGCCCATCGCTTTATCGTCAAGCAATTCTATCCAAGGCTGGAATTTCGCTTCCAATATCCAGCAAACCGGTAGAAACTCGGGGTGTTTGGCTTCTTTCGTCGTCTTTTCCAAAGCGAATAATCTCGCCATCGTCCATAATCGCTTCAACCGCGAGGCTAAGCGATTGCAATTCCTTGACCAAAACGCGGAAAGCGGCAGGAATGCCCGGCGCTTCAATGGGCGTACCCTTCACGATGGCTTCGTATGTCGCGGTTCTGCCAGGAACATCGTCAGATTTGACTGTCAACATTTCCTGCAAAGTGTAAGCCGCGCCATATGCCTCAAGCGCCCAAACTTCCATTTCACCAAAGCGCTGACCACCAAATTGTGCCTTACCACCCAAAGGTTGTTGGGTTACCAGACTGTAAGGACCAGTGGAGCGAGCGTGAACCTTGTCTTCAACCAGGTGATGAAGTTTAAGCATGCTCATCACACCAATCATAACGGGTTGGTCATAAAGGTCACCGGTGCGTCCATCGCGCAAAAGCTGTTTACCCAAGGTGGGTACGGGCTCTCCGGTCTCAAGGTAGATTTTGTTGGCTTCGAAGATCATTTCTGCAATTTCGAGCTTCGCGTCAATCTTCTTATCCAATTTCTTTGCCCATAACTGCAAACAGGCGCGAATGGCGTTTTCATCTTGTTGATTGCGTTGGGCAACAGGGATGGCATCTTCGGGGAAGGCTGTAATCGTCTTGGGATCAAACCCTTCTTCAATCAGCCACTCATTTAAGGTAGCCCGACGAGCAAGCACTTCATTTTCCTTAATGGCAAAGATGTCATAATCCTTATCGGCAAGGATGCTCTCAAGATAAAGCAAGCGCACTTCTTGGTCGTCCAAAAGCATTTCGGGATCATGTTCAAAAGTTTGAATCCATTCCCAACCTTTTTCGGCAACCACGCGCCAGGCTTCGTCAATCATCCAGGCACGAGCCAATTCAGCAGCGATTTCTGCTTCGTTGGCGCCGTCGAACACGGGCGTAATCGCGCGGAAGCCCAAACGGCTGGCTGCCCATCCGAGTTCAGCTTCCAGAACCTGACCAATGTTCATACGACCAGGAATACCGAGCGGGTTCAAAATGATGTCCACAGGTGTGCCGTCTTCAAGGAAGGGCATATCCTCAACCGGCAAAACCATAGAGACACAACCCTTGTTACCGTGGCGTCCAGCCATTTTGTCACCAGCGGTGATCTTGCGGCGCTGGGCAACAGAAACACGCACCATTTTGTCTACACCAGCACTAAGGTCGGTGTTTTCTTCGCGTGTAAAGACCTTAACATCTACCACAATACCACGCTCGCCGTGGGGCATGCGCAGAGAGGTGTCTTTTACATCACGTGATTTTTCACCAAAGATGGCGCGCAGCAGGCGTTCTTCGGGAGTCAGTTCTTTTTCACCCTTGGGTGTAATTTTACCCACCAAAATGTCGTTGGGACCAACCTCAGCGCCAATGCGAATAATACCGGTTTCGTCCAAGTCACGGATGGTGTCATCACCGACATTGGGGATTTCACGGGTGATTTCTTCAGGACCAAGCTTGGTATCGCGGGCTTCCACTTCGTACTTTTCAATGTGGATGCTGGTGTAGCGGTCATCCTCAACCAATTTTTCTGAAATCAAAATAGCATCTTCAAAGTTGAAGCCTTCCCAGGGCAAGAACGCGATAACAGCGTTTTGACCAAGCGCTAATTTACCATCCTGGGTAGATGAAGAGTCGATAATCACTTCGTCTTTCTTGATCATCTGACCTTGCACCACAGCTGGGCGTTGATCGATGCAGGTTGATTGGTTCGAGCGGTGGTACTTGCGCAGGTTATAAATGCGCAAATCGCCATCGGTTTGTTTGACAACCAAATTGTCACCCGTAACCGAAAGCACCTCGCCATCAGCTTCTGCCAAGGCAATTTGACCAGAGTCAGCAACGGCAACGTCTTCCATACCGGTTGAAACAATGGGCACTTGCGGGCGCAGGAGAGGCACAGCCTGGGTCTGCATGTTGGCACCCATCAAGGCGCGGTTGGCGTCGTCATGCTCAAGGAAGGGAATCAGCGCAGCTGAAATACCCACAACTTGGTTGGGTGCAACGTCAATATAGTCGATGTCTTCATAGTTGAAGATCGCAAATTGGTTGGCAAAACGGCAAGAGTTGCGGTGCAAGAACTCGCCATATTCGTTCAAAGGCGCGTTAGCCTGGGCGATAACGTATTTATCTTCAGCGTCAGCTGAAAGATATTCGTAATCGTCGCTCACATAAGGGCGCACCTCAACCGTTTCAATGCCAAGAGATTTAATCTTCTTAGCCATTTTGCTGTCAACACGGGTTTCGGCTTCAAAAACAACCTCACCAGTCTTTGGATCAACAATATCTTTAAGCAACAAGTGGTCGACCAGGTTGGGATCATCGCCAGCCATCTCATTGTAAACCTTGCGGTAAGGGGTTTCGATAAATCCGAATTCGTTCACCTGAGCATAAGCCGCCAAACGACCAATCAGACCGATGTTCGGACCTTCTGGGGTTTCGATGGGGCAAATGCGGCCATAGTGCGAGAAGTGAACGTCACGCACGTCAAAGCCAGCGCGCTCACGGCGCAGACCGCCAGGACCCAAAGCAGAGATAGTGCGTTTGTGGCGCAACTCTGAAAGCGGGTTGGTTTCTTCCATGAACTGTGAAAGTTGGCTTGAGCCAAAGAATTCACGCAAAGATGCCACAAGAGGGCGAATGTTTACCAGACTGGCTGGTGGAACACTGGTACCCGCTTCGCGAATGGACATACGTTCTTTAATAACGCGTTCCATGCGGCGGAAACCAATGCGCAGTTTGTTTTGAATTAATTCGCCAACGGTCTTCACACGGCGATTACCCAAATGGTCGATATCGTCTTTGGGGATTTTACTGTTGTTGACCTGAATCATATGGCGGATAATGCGCACGATGTCATGTTTGGTGATGGTGCGATGCGAACCCGGGATGAGATCATACAGATCAAGCTTCTGATTAAGCTTGTAGCGACCAACCAGTTCAAGGTCGTAATGACGTGGGTCAAAGAGCTGTTCTCTAAGGTAGCTTTCTGCGGTTTCCACGATGGGAGGTTCGCCCGGGCGTAAACGGCGATAAAACTCAAGCAAGGCTTCTTTGGCAATATCCTTATTAGGATCGTATTCAGGTTCTTGCGCGAAAGAGTTTTCGATATAGGAGTGATCTGGGTTATTATCCACATCCGCAAAAAGCGCCATAATTTCTTCATCGCTGCCAGTTTGCAAAGGTGAATCGGCAAGCCCATCATCCAGGGTTGCCAAAGCACGCAAAAAGACGGTAATTGGCACCGTTCGTTTGCGGTTGAACTTGAGGATGATGAAATCATTTTTGCGGGTTTCAAATTCCATCCAGGCGCCACGATCAGGGATCAACTTGGCTGTGGACATCATGCGTCCGGTGGCGCGGTCCTGATCGGCTTCAAAATAAACACCGGGTGAGCGAATGAGCTGTGAAACAACAACGCGTTCGGTACCATTAATGACAAAGGTACCTTTTTGGGTCATCTCAGGGAAATCGCCAAGAAAGAGGTCTTGTTTGATAGCTTCAGTTTGGTCAGCACCCTCGAGCAAAACAGAAACATAAAGAGGTCGTGCGTAAGTAAGGTCACGCTCAAGACACTCTTCAATGGTGTTTTTGGGTTCTTCAAACCAGAACTGCAGGTCAAACTCTTTCGCCAGAGGATGTTCACTGGGGAAGTGCAGACGCAAATCACCGCCATAGGAGACGATGGGTGAAACTTCATTTAATAGGTTTGCTAAACCTTCAGTTTTGAGTCTTTCAAAAGACTCGAGCTGGACTTTGATGAGTTGTGGCAATTCGAGCCCAACTGGGATACGCGCATAGTTTTTTGGGGGCATCAATTCGGTCATTCACATCTCCTGTACATGCTAAAAGCGTGGTCGCACGAGGGCACCCACGCGGGTAATTACGGATAAAGCGCAATTTTTAAGTATAAGGCGATTTGCCTCAAGAGTCAACTGTTTTTCCCTGCAAACCTGTGTTTTCAATGAACGAATAATATTACCACACAATTTTGCGTTTTCAATGTCAATTTTTGTGATTCAAAAAAGCCCTTCATCTACGCATATTGGGAGAATCCTCATAAAAATTCAAAAACAAAAACAAACAAAAGCGCCTTCAAGTTAGAAAGCGCTTTTTACTCGTATATTTTTCGTGAGAGGGGCTCGTTTAAGCCCTTCACCCATTTAGACTTTTTAGAATCTACTTTTCATCCCTCAAAACTATGGGAAAGTTAATTACAAACGCTTCCGGGTCCGGATCTGGGTCTGGGTCCGGGTCAACAACTTCTAATACCGCTTTAAAAGCGCCGTGATCCATCGTACCTATGTACAAGTTTGCCGAGTTCTTTGGCTCTAATAAAATCGAGGTGATATTGGCCGTGGCTTCTAAGCCCTCGTTGATTTCTTGCCAGGTAGCACCAGCATCCAGGCTCATATAGATACCACTATTGTCACTGCCAGCATAAAGCGTGCTGGTCATTTTAGCGTCAATCGCCAAGGACCGAATACTCTTACCAGTGAGAATAGCCGACGCTGATGTCCATGTTGCGCCTGAATCCTCGCTCTTATAAACGCCACCAGACATCGTGCCAGCGTAAAGCGTGCTGGGCTCTTCAGGGTCAATCGCGATAGACATTGCCGCATGAACACCCAGCCCTGTATTTGAAGGCGCCCAGGTGTCGCCACCATTGATGCTTTTGAGCAGGCTAAAACCCATCGCGACAAGATAAAGGGTCTCCGGCGTGAGTGGATCAATCGCCAGACTAAGATGTACAAACCCAGGAGGTAAATTCGCGCTCTTCAAAGCCCATGTTTGTCCACCATCAGTGCTTTTATAGACGCCTTCATCTAACGCCAGGACATAAAGGGTGCTTGGCGTTTGTGGGTTGATCACGATTTGGAGAACAGCCTTGCCATTGAGCGGACTCATCATTGCCGACCACGACTCGCCGCCGTTCTCACTTTTGAACAAACCACCTTCATAAGTGCCCAGGTAAAGCCTCGCTGGGGTTTCAGGATCGATGGCGATAGCCCTTGCCTCAAGATTGGTCAAGCCAGTATTGATTGCGAGCCATGACTCACCGCCATTAATGGTCTTAAAAACGCCTTTGCTGTATGTGGGTGGCTGCATATAAGGTATCGGTCTCAACCGGGTCAATAGCCATATTACCAATGGTCAGTTCCTCTAAACCCTCATTTATAGCTGTCCAAACGATGGGTTCATTCGCCTTGACAGTATGAACCATTGCCAAAAGGACGAAGAGGACGAGTAAAAGAGATAGTGCTTTTCGTTTCATATAACTCCTTTTTCTTAGTCTATTCCCTCGTTCATAAATTTTACTATAAAGAAAAATTTCATCGACTCTCTACCTTAAATCTAAATAACTAAGGATATAATAGGTATAAAAGACCACTTATTAGGAGCGATGCCATGAAAAAAGAATTAAGCTTAGAAAAATTAATTGAAATGCAAGCACTTTGTCACGAAGTCGAAGCCGACGTAAATAAAATCAGTGATTTCATCGCCTTCATTCAGGATGCGCAAGCCAGAAAACAAAAACTGGCTGAATTCTATCAATCCGAGTGGATGTTTTACTACGAAGACGAAAAGAACAAAGAAGCCTGGGATAAGGAACTTGAAAAGCATGTCGCTGAAGACAGTTTCTCAATTCTGGATGAAGACACCATTTGGGACGCCCTCCAGGATGGGCGCTTGGAGACCATTGAGCTGCTCAAGACCATCGCTGGGATGATCGAATAAGCCTTGCTCAAGACGGAAAAATACAATGAACCAGCCACCTTGTGTATTGTTGGCTGGTTTTTGTTTTCATTGCTAAAACCAGTTTTATCCAAAGACCACAATTAAGATGTAAATAAGATTGGAACAAAAATGAAACCCGAAGAAACCCTTAAGAAAATCAACGCCATGCAGGACCTGTGTGTACAGGTAGAACAAGATAATCAAAAAATAGAAGAAATCGCTTCTTTTTTACAAGAAGCACGCACCAGGCATGAAACCCTTTACCGCTTTTACCAGGAAGAATGGTCCGAACTGCTTTATGACGAAAACGGGGATACCAAAGAGGTCATCAACACCATTCTAAAAGAGCACCTGAAGCACATCCCTCAAGGGCACTACTCCATCACCAACCAAGACACGCTGTGGGATGCTCTCAATGACCACAGACTGGGACTGATAGACTTGCTCAAAACGCTCGTTGAGATAATTGACTAAAGGTTCAATGACTTGAAATACAAAAAGGGACAATGTGCAAAACCTTGACCCTTTTCTTTTTAATGAAATTTAGTGCCTGTCGGCAAAGCTTTTTAGTTCTTAAGACTTAAGCTGTTACCCAACCATCCTCATCATTGCCGGGTTTATCTTCGCCATCAGGCGCTTCGCCTTCCAAAGCTTCAATTTCGGTCAGGTCTGGCATTGGGGGCAGCGGTGGAGCAGGCGGCAAATCGGGCATTTCTGGCACAACTGGCGTAGCAGGCTCAGGTGTGGCGGGAGGCACTACCGGAACCTCGGTAAATTCAGGATTTGCTGGCATTTCCGGATAAGTTTGTGGCTCAGGCATCGGACTTGGCATCTGCGGACTTGCCGGCACCGGCGCGACACCTTCTAAACCATGTTCGGGGCAAAACTTACCCACAATCGGACGTCCACATTGCGGACAAACCAATCCTTGCGCCACAGGATAAGGCTGTGCAATGTTAGGCGCTGGTTCAACCGGTGGAGGAGGTGGTGCCTCGTTTTTGATTGCTTCCAGATTGCTTTGAAGCTGGAAGAAGTATTTTCGCATTTCAACCAGGTCTTTTAGCTGTGACTGTAATTCGGGTTGGCTTACATTGCCTTGATCAGCCAATGCCATGGTTGTTTCACCAAGAATATAAATGCGCTCTTTGATTTGGTTCTCCATATCCGAAATTTCTTTATTGGCTTTCACAATACGGATTTGCTGATCAGCCTTCCACTTGGTAACGGCTGCGGCGTGTTCTACTTTTGCTTTAAAGGTCATGTCTGGTCCTTTCTTGGTCTTTTTATAAATGAATCCTGCTTTTGTCGATAGCTTTACTCAATTATATCGTAGACCAGATAGCATACGAGCAGACATTTTGCAGAGCCAAATAAACCGGTTTGCATTTGGATAGTCGCATTTTCTGCTCTTCTTGTCCTGGATTGATCATGCCAGGCGCAATAAGGATAAAAATGTGCAAACCAGATATTTTCACATGATTACTACACCTGATAAGCTGTCAAGATTTTGTTAAGATTTTTGTCAAACTTGTGCTATGAATTTTCTTGTGTTTCGTGTATAATAGCTTTTCGCGTCTGATTAACGCGATGTTTGACCTATTCTATGCCCGGAAGGAGGTGAATAGCAATGGCAAGTGTCAATTTAAGACAAAATGAGTCCCAGGATTCCCTACTCAAGCGCTTTCGCAAGAAGGTCGTCAAGAGTGGTGTATTGAGCACCGTGCGCCGCAAACGCTGGTTTGTTTCCAAGAGCGAGCAACGCCGCATGGACAAGAAAAAGGCTGTTCGTCGCAACTTCCGAAAGTCGTACGATTAGCCAATAGGTTTAAGTGAGGTTTTATGGCTAAAGAAGAAGAGAAAATTACAGTAGAAGGCACCATCATCGAGGCCTTACCCGGAACGCAGTTTAGGGTGAAGCTCGAAAACGGCCATGAGGTCATCGCCTATTTGAGTGGGCGTATGCGCAGGTATTACATCCGCATCCTCCTGGGCGATTTGGTGCGTGTAGAAATGTCTCCTTATGACCTCGACCGTGGGCGCATTGTATATCGCCAGCGCCGAACTGGCCCAATCAACCCCGCGGATTTTTCCTAAGTTCTTTTCATCCCAAAGCGTAAATGCCCGGGATGATCGTAATAAAACGCAAAACTCTTGCCTTGAGCAGGAGTTTTTTGTTTTTTCCATACAGCATGTATTAAAATGAACCTATGTCATCCAATGACTTCATCCAAAACGCTACAATCCGCCGAATGGACCCCACCCGGGATCTGAACGCGGTTGCCAACCTGATGGAAGCCGCCTTCGAGCTCAAAAAAGATCCAGAAGGGCATGTAATCATCGAAAATATGCGCCAGCACGCGCGCATGATCGCCGCGAACGATGCCACCCTATTGGATAAGCTAACGGTTAAGGCTTCGTGGTCTGACGGCTTCGTTTTTGAGGACCAGAACAAAATTGTGGGCAACATCACCTTAATCCCACACATGGATGGCTTTAAACGCGTGATTATGATCGCCAACGTCTCGGTGGATGATGCCTATCGTCGCATGGGCATCGCGCGCGCGTTGACCTTGCAGGCATTACAGCGTTGCCGAATGACAGGCGTGCGCGAGGTTTACTTGCAAGTAAGACATGACAACCAAGCAGCCATCCAGCTTTACCTTGATTTAGGGTTTAGGCATTTGCATAGTGTGAGCGTTTGGCGCTTGCGGCAAAGTGCCTCTGGATTGGATCAGCTTGGACTAAACGCTCACGCGCTTGAAGATGGATACGCGCTCAGGTACCGCCGTTTTGGTGACTGGCAAAAACACAAAGTCTGGCTGGCTGAATGCTATCCCCAAAAGACTCGCTGGTATTCTGGCTTGGCTTTTAGGCAGCTTTCGCCATTGTGCTGGCTTAATCCCCTGGCGTGGTTGCAATTGATGCAAATGGAGCACTTTGCCCTGAGTCGGGACGGTGAGTTAGTGGGCGTTTTGGGTTTGCAATCCCACGCGCCACAAGTGGATATGCTGTGGCTGGCACTGCCAGAGGATTTGGATGCAGCAGAAGAAAACAAGCGCGCAGCTTTGCTTTTACGCACCTTTGTAAGGGAACGCTGGAACCACGGCAAGGTAAACCTTGAATTTCCGATGGGTAGAGCAACTGCAGGCATCCAAGAAGCCGGCTTTAAACTGGCACACGACCTGGACTGGATGGCATTAACGCTTTAGGCTTTAGCTTTCGCGATTTTGATTAGGATTCTTTAAAGCAAAAACCAGCCATTTTGTCGGCTGGTTTAATGATGCTTCAGACAATACTTAGAGTTCTTCGTCAACGATGATTTCGAGCAGTTTTAAAACTTCGTTCCATTCTTCTTCAAAGAAGTGCAGGGTAACGTTGTTGAGCTCGAGGTGATAGGTGGTTTCGCCATCGGGTTCTTCGGCTTTCCAAGCCAAATAATTTTCAGTTTCAGCGATGGTTGTCGTCACAGGTTCTTGTGAGTGTTCCATAATAGTCTCCTTATTTGTTTATTCTTAATTATAGTCCCTGCCTTTGTTTAATGCACATAGACAAGGTTTTTATTTTTTAACCTTTTTTTCTCGTTTGAATTTAGCAAACCAATTAACAAGCTTAGCCCATACTTTCTTTACCCAAGCCACTAAAGCCAAGCGGGGTTTTTCGGTCCATTTCCAAAATCGCTCGAACAATTTGCGTAAAGCCTTTATCAAGCCCACTTCTTTTGGCTTTTGGTAATACTCAATACCCTCCCAGGGGTCCTCGTCAAAAAGTTTGTGGATGAGATAGCGCAACAAAAGCTTCAAAATGGCATAAATCGGCGCGGCTAAAATGACACCCAACAACCCAAAGAGTTGCGCGCCTACCAAGGCAGAAATCAAAATAGCCGCTGGGTGCACATCCAAGGCGTTGCTCATCACCGTTGGCGTGACCACATTGTCCAAGACAAAATCGATAATCAGGGCAATGCCCAAAACCAGGATGGCATAACCCAATGGCGCTAAACCAAAAGGTGTTGGGCGTTGCATCAAAGTGCCCACAAAGAAACCCACCCAGCCAATGCCAGCACCAAGGTAGGGAATAAAACGACCAAATCCGGCAATCACCGCCAGCAAGAAGAAATATGGCACACCCAACACACCCAACAAGCCTGAGTAAACCACAATCGCGATGATGACCACGATCATTGTGCCTCTTAGATAGGCATTAAAGTTGCCAACCACCTCTTTGCCCATGCGTTGGATATCATCATCATAGGCATGATTTTTCAATGCCACAAATTGGCGTTTAGCCGTCCCAGACTCGGAGGTGATAAAAAACGACACCAAAATGGTAATAAAGAGGTTGAAAACAAATCCACCCACCTGACCCAAAAGCTTGGGCACATTTTTGGTAACAGAGCTAATCACAGGTTGGATAAACCCTTCAATCCGCTCGGTCAGGAAGGCGGTGTCTAACTTGGGCAGCTTAAATGCCAGGGGACCTAGGGTAACCTTTTTGTCAGACCAGGATGCCAAAAAGTCGGTCACCACATTGATGTTTTCTTGTAATGAGTTAAACAAGCTGGTAATTTGTCCAGCCAGCCCTTTACCACCGCTTGCAACGCCCCAGATTAACAGCGTTAACAAAATGAGGTAAACAATGCCTGATACAAGTTTCCAGTTTAATTTGCTGTGTTTGGTAATCCAGCGCACAATAGGCTGAATCAAAAAGGAAATCAACAAGGCGGTGAGGAAAAGCTTGAGGTAGTTATTGAAGCGAATGGCAAGCGCCAATGCCCCACCCAAAAGCGCAATTGCCACAAGCAGTTTCACCGGCCATGCCCATTTCGGCGATGCTGAGGGAGGCATTGTTTGATTTTCCTCTTCAATTAAGTCCATTGGAGGTTCAAATTCTTCGGTAGGTATTGTTTGATCACTCATAGTTCCGTCCTGGTGGCACAATCCAATGACTGCCAAACATCAGGCAGCAAGCTTTTATCAAGTTAGCCTAATTTTATCAGAATACCACCAATAAGACCCGATTAGAGGGTAGAATCACCTTGAACAAAGAGCAAAAGGAGAAAGTTATGGAATATCGAAGCTTTGGACAACAAGATTGGAAGGTGAGCGCGCTCGGTTTTGGCACCATGCGTTTCCCAATCCTGGATGGTGACAGCAGTCGCATTGACGAAACAACCGCCATAAAAATGTTACGCGATGCGATTGATGCCGGTGTAAATTATGTTGACACCGCCTGGGGTTACCACCGCGAACAAAGTGAGCCTTTTGTAGGCAGAGCGCTGGCAGATGGCTATCGCGAACGCGTAAAACTTGCCACCAAAATGCCTTCCTGGCTGGTTATGGTGCCCGAGGACTTTGACAAGTACTTCAACATTCAACTTGAACGCTTGCAAACAGACCATATCGATTGCTACCTTTTGCACACGCTAAATAAGCGCTACTGGGACAATTACGTTCGCTTGGGTGTGTTTGATTGGCTGGAGCGCAAAAAGGATGAGGGTAAAATCCGCGCGGTGGGCTTCTCGTTTCATGATAAATACGAGGTTTTTGAGGAAATCATCAACGGTTACGCGCACTGGGACTTTTGCCAGATTCAATACAATTATGTGGACATCGAGGAACAAGCCGGTTTGAAAGGCTTAAAACTTGCCGCCGATAAAGGCTTGGCGGTGGTCATCATGGAACCCTTGCGTGGCGGTGGTCTGGCAAGCCCAACGCTCCCACCAACAGTGGCAGAGGTTTTCGCGCGCTCTAAACGACCATGGAGCCATGTGGAATGGGCTTTGCAATGGCTCTGGGATCAGCCTGAAGTCTCGGTGGTGCTATCTGGCATGTCTACCCCAGAACAAGTTGCCCAAAACTTACAGTTTGCCAGCCGTAGCGGGGTTGGACAACTGGATGATGAAGACCGACAGCTGATTATTGACGCGCACAAAGCGATGCGCGCGGTGAGTCCCATTCCTTGCACCAAATGCGAATACTGTTTGCCTTGCCCTCAGGGTGTGCGCATCCCGAGCATTTTCTCGGTTTACAATGACGCAATGATGTTCAACCTGCAAGCCTACGGGCAACGCAATTATGGTTTTTCAATACCCGCGGATGGCAAAGCAGATCAGTGCGTTGAATGTGGCGCGTGTGAGGAGCTTTGCCCACAGCAAATTGAGATTATCGAAGCCTTGAAAGTCGCCCACACCTATTTGACCGAGCCCATTCAGTCTTAATACTTTATGATGAACCAGGAAGAAAGCCCCAAACAACACAAACCCAAAGCTGAAAAACTTTGGCTCATCGTCTTACTTGTTTTCGTCAGCTTTTTGCTTGGTTTATGGTTTTGGCTGACACCATCGGGATTCTGGGCTAAGTTAAACGCGGTGGGTTACAGTGTTTGCCACCAAATCAGCGAACGTTCATTTGTTCTTGGCGAACACCAATCGCCACTTTGCGCGCGCTGTGCGGGAATGTATCTGGGTGCTTTGGCAACGCTCATCGCCCATTTCATTTGGGGCAGACAGGGTAAATTCCCACGCTTATGGGTGATGGTATTGCTTGGCATAGCTTTGGCGGCGTTTGCTTTTGATGGGCTTAATTCTGCGGCAGAAAGCTTGCCTTTTATCCCCTCGTTCTACCAAACCACAAACCTGACCCGTTTAATCACCGGTTTAGGCATGGGCTTACTTATCGGCTCAATCCTTTCACCCATCTTTATGCAAACCGCCTGGGTGGGTTGGATCCGCGCTTCAGCTTTTGACAAGTGGTACAGATTGCCCGTGCTGGTGCTGATTTTATGCATGCTGGGCTTCGCCATTTATAGCCAGGTTAAGCCACTCTTTTACATTTTCAATGGGCTTATGGCGCTGAGTGTGGTTCTAATCCTATGGCTCATCCACAGCACATTAGCCATTCTGCTCACCCGCCGCGCCAACCAGGCACAAAACTGGCGGGACCTTAAGCTCCCCGCGCTAATGGGTTTGGCGATGGTACTGCTGCAAATTGGGCTGATTAGCGCCTTGCGATATTGGCTCACCGGCACTTGGTTGCCCATGATTCACTAGATTATCTACTGTCTCTCTAACAATTTGCGCCTATAATGAGACTGTATTAATAGCTTTATTGAAAGGAAAGCATATGGGAGGAACACTTACTGGCATTTTGGGCGTTTTAGGCGCGTTTGGACTCTCCGCTTCGGCTGGTCTCAACGCCTATATACCTCTTTTAGTTGTTTCTTTGCTGGCAAAGTTCACCAACACCATCACGCTGGCAGCGCCTTACAACGCACTGGAAAGCTGGTGGACGATTGGCGTGTTAGCAGTGCTCTCGATTGTGGAAATTGTCGCTGACAAGATTCCCGCGGTTGACCATGTGAACGATGTTGTGCAAAGTTTTATCCGTCCAACAGCTGGCGCGATCCTTTTCGCGGCGAGCGCGAATGCCATCACCGATATCAGCCCGGTACTCTCGCTGATATGTGGCTTGCTGGTTGCCGGCTCTGTTCACGCCACCAAGTCATTGGTTGTCAGACCCACGGTGACCGTTGCCACAGCAGGTGTAGGCGACCCGGTGGTAAGCACCGCTGAAGATATTTTCGCGGTCATTGTATCTGTTTTATCTGTTTTGTTACCCATCGTAATGATAATCCTGGTCTTCCTGGTCATCTGGCTGATCGCCTGGGGCATTAGAAGACGCAATAAAAAGAAAGAAGCATTAGCATTAAAGGAGACATATGAACAACGTTATTGATGTAAACGCAACCCCAGTACAGGGACAAGACCCCAATCAGGGTCAAACACAAGGCGCACCTCAAACCCCACCACCTTACCAGGCGCCACCACCGCCGTATCAAGCGCCACCACCGCCACCACCTTATCAGGCGCCAAAAACTGAGCCCAACAACGGCTATTCCTTGTGGGCTGTAATCAGCTTGATTGCCGGCATTTTGAACTTTAAGTTCCCGCCATTTGGTGCAATCGCCGCGCTGATTACAGGGTATGTGGCACGCAATGAGATCAAGAAGAGCAACGGCACCATGGGCGGCAGTGGCATGGCAACCGCCGGCATCGTGCTGGGCTGGGTTGGTATCGCCTTCTCGCTGATTGTAGGTATATTGCTGATCTTGGTACTGTTTGGCGTAATCTCGGTAACACCATTAATTTGCGGGTCAATTTTTAGCTAACTTGGTCCACCCAAGAGGAGACTTTAAGTTTTGCTTCTATAACTTCTGGAACTCCAATTGAATTGTAGACACTTACAAGTTCTCTTGGAGTTCCTCTTAACCAAAAGGGGCATTTATGGAAATCAATGATGGCCATTCACCATATAGACAAGAAAAGGTCAAAAAGCAAGTTTCCCAAAGAGCCATTTGGAGTTTATATGCCGGGATTGCAATTATTTTTACATCCGGGGTAAGCATCATTTGGGCTTTTTATAACGGGTATAAAGCCCTTGACGAAATCGAAAAAAGCAATGGCACCATCACCGGAAAAGGAATGGCTATTGCTGGCATTGCGCTGGGATGGATCTCAATTGCTATTGTTGTTATTGGATTAATTGTAGTTGTCATTAAATGAATATAGTTAAGCGCTAGTTTCTTAATCTAGATGGAATACTACTTGACTGAGCAGATCTGAAAGGGTTTGCCAGCAGATGCGGCGCGTTTTTGCGTCTAAATCCAAGGCGGCAAATTCGTCCTGGTCCAGGATAAAGCGTGAGCCGTCGGGCAAAATGACTAAATCCAGAGCCAAGTCTTCCCAATTGATTTGAGTGTCGCTAAAAACAGCCGGGCGGCATATGTTGAAATAAAGCAATTTCAAAGTGTTGCTGTCGCCAGCATACATTTTGAAAAAGTTGTACCAGCGATCGCTATAATAGGTTTCAATCCACTTATCCCCGACCTCAATCGGCACGCCAGCGATTGTTCCTGGTTTGCCACTAAAATAAGCTTTGAGTTTTCGCATCGTGGGCGTTTCTTCAAGCAATTGCCCTTGCCAGTCATAGCTCATATCCTTGCCCACATGAAACTTGATAACCCGCATTGCCCTCTGGGCCTCCGAGCCTGTGCCGTTCAGTTCTTGAGGCATTGGGCTTTCTCCTCAGTCCAATAAACGCTTGCCTCTTGATCAGGCAAACATTGTTGATTTGTTTCCAGCAGCAAAATCTGCTCTTCTGGGGTTCTGAGCTTAAGCTGATAGCTTTCGCCCATGTACACGCAATCCAGTATTTCGCCTGTAAACTGAAAACGCGTCGCTTGTGGGCTCTCGCCAAGATGTCCGTCATGAGGACGCAAAAGCCAGCTATTGCTTGGGTCTTGCTCATCTTCAACCAGATTGCCCAGACCCAAAAATTGTGCCACCCAGGCATCGGCGGGATTCTCGAACAGCTCTTGTGGTCCACCCTCCTGCACAACCAGCCCGTGGTTCAAAATGACCAAGCGATCTGCCAAGCCAAAAGCCTCCTGGCGATCATGGGTTACATAGATGACCGGCTTGTGGCTTTCGCGCAGCATATAACGCAATTCATTGGTCAGCTGATTGCGCAAATTGTGGTCAAGCGCGCCCAAGGGTTCATCCAGCATTAGAAGGCGCGGGTTAGGCGCCAGCGCGCGGGCTAATGCGACGCGTTGCTGTTCCCCACCAGAGAGTTCGGTCACCGGGCGATTGGCAAAACTTTCCATGCGAATCGACTGCAAGCGCTGGCTGACGATTGCGTCAATTTCATCGGCGGGTCTTTTTTGGGTTCGCAAACCAAAGGCGACATTTTCATAAACCGTGCGATGCGGAAACAAGGCGTAATCCTGAAACATCAAGCCAAAACCGCGCTTGTGCGGTGGCGTGTGTGCCAGATCTTCACCTTGCCAATACACAGCGCCAGATTCGGCGTCTTCCAATCCGGCGATAATGCGCAAAAGCGTACTCTTACCGCTGCCAGATGCACCCAAAAGGCAAATGATTTCCCCTGCTTGCAAATCAAAGCTTACCCCATTCAGCAAAGGTTTACCCTCATAGCTTTTGTAAATATCACGCACACTTAACATCAGAACATTTCCTCACCGGGCAATCTTAGATGCTCAATCAACAAACTGCCCAAAACACAAACCAACATCAGCAAACTGGACATTGCCAAAGCCTGACCATAGTTTAACGCACCTGGCTGTGAAATGTAACGATAAATCGCCACAGGGATGGTGGGCATGGCAACATTGCTCAAAAAGCTGGATGCACCAAATTCGCCCAATGAAATCGTAAACGCGAACAACAAACTCACCGCAATGGCTCTAAACAGAATGGGTAAATCCACTTCCCTAAAAACCCGCAAAGGGTTGGCACCCATATTCTTTGCCGCCAGACGCAAGTTCTCTGGGATGCCACGCAACGCAGGTAAGATGGTTCGGGTGACCAATGGGAGCGCCACCAAAGCGTGTGCGATGGGAATAAGCGCCTGAAAGCGTCCTTGGGTGAGCAAACTGCTGCCAAAGACAATTAAAAAGCCCAAACCCAAGGTAACCGAGCTTGCGCCCAAAGGTAACATGAAGAGTGGCTCCAAAAAGCGACCCGACGCGCCGGAATAATGAATGGCGTAAGCCGCCAACAAGCCTAATACCGTGGCGAGCAACATGGTGATTGAAGCGTAGCTTATCGAATTTCGTATGGCAGCAATAGGTGGCACATAAAAGAGTGAGCCTTCGCGGTTAAAAAAGAGCTCGCGGTAGTAGCGCAGCGTGAAACCAGTCTGCAATTCGCCTCTTTCACCTCTGGCTGCTTCAAATGTGAAAAAGGAACGCGTGACCAGGCTTAAAATTGGCGTTACCATCAACAAAAGCAGGGTAACAATCATGAAAATGACAAAAGCCTTTTCCCAAGCCGTTTTGGCTTTGCGCAATCCGGAGCGTTCTGATGCGATTGCGGACTTGCCATAACGGGGTTGATTGACGCGGTTGATCATGGCACTCAATAAAAGCGTAAATATAAGTTGGATGATTGAAAGCAAACCTGCCACCGGCAAATTGAATCTACTCATGGCTTGGTTGTAGATTTCAACCTCCAAGGTGCTAAACTGAGGGCCACCCAACATGAGCACCACACCAAAGCTGGTGAAATCGAACAAAAAGACCATCAGGGTTGCGCTCAAAATGGAAGGCATTAAAAGTGGCAGGGTCACTTCTTTGAAAGCTTTCCATGGCGAAGCGCCCAAACTTTGCGCCGCGGCTGGAAGATTTTGGTTAAGACGGCTTAAACTTGAGCCAACCATGCGAATGACGATAGAGGTGTTGTAAAAAACATGCGCCAGCAAAATTGCGCCCATGCTGTTGAGCACCCGCAAAGGCGGCGAGCTGAGATCGAACAAGGACATCAATCCCAGGTTTAGCCATCCGCGCGAACCCAAAAGGGTGTTAAAGGCGGTTGCCACAACCACGGTAGGCAAAATAAAGGGAATGATGGTCATGGTTCGAAGGATTTTGCGCCCTTTAAACTGAAATCGCGCAAAAAGCCAGGCTGCAGGCAAACCTAAAACCAGGGTGAGCAGGGTTGAAAGCGTGGCTTGGTAAAGCGTAAAGCCAAGCGGTTTGCTGACTTGTGTCCAGCGAAATAGCTGCCAACCTTGTCTAAAACGCTCTGAAAAGACCAAGCGGAAGATGGCTACCAAGGGCTGATAGAAAAACACCGCCAAAAATGCCAGTGGGATCGCCCAGAGTAAAATAACTTGCCAGCTTGGTCTTTTCTGCATCTCTTTTCCGTGTCTCGTTTCTTAAACGTTGGCTAATTATCCAGCATTAATTCAACCCATTGCTCAACCCAGGCATCCCGTTTTTCAGCGATCAGCGCGGGGTCAAGACTGGCTGGTTTTTCAGGAATTTGGCTACCTTTCACAAAGCCTTCGGGCAATTGTGCTTCTGGCAAAACCGGGAAGACAAACATTTGCATGGGCACATCTTCCTGAAAGTCCTTGCTCAGCAAGAAGTCAATAAACTTTTCAGCCATGGCGCGTTGTTTGGTGCCTTTGAGGATGCCGGCAAACTCAATTTGTCGCCAGCATGCGTCATCCGCGACGATTGAGGCAGTGGGCGACTCTTCTAGCTCGACTTCAGCGTAAATCAGTTCAGCCGCCGGGCTGGAAGCATAAGAAACCACCATCGGTTGCGGACCTTTTCCAGAAGAGCCTGAAAAGTTGGTGTAATAGGCTGTTTCCCAATCGGAGGTAATGGCAACTTCATTCGCTTTGAGCTGTTGCCACCAGTCCAACCAGCCTTCTTCGCCAAAATGGGTAATGGTCGCCATCATAAAGGCTAAACCGGGTGATGAGGTGCTGGGATTCTCCACAGCTAAAAGGCCTTTATAAGCAGGGTCAATCAAAGCTTCGAGCGAATCGGGCAAGTCTAAGCCCTTATCGGCAAACCAAGCTTTGTCATAGTTGATGCAAACATCGCCGTAATCAACCGGCAAACCACCGTTTTTGGGGTCGAGTTTAAAGCGCGCATCGATTTTAGACAAAGCTGGGGCATTGTATGGCTCAAAAATATCATTTTCTAAAGCGCGGGAAAGGAAGGTGTTGTCCAATCCATAAAAAACATCCGCTTCCTGGGCACCTGTGGTGCTGGTGAGGATAAGGCGGTTGAGCGCGCTGCCTGTATCGCCGCCCTTAATGATGTTGACCTTGACGTTGTTTTCGGTTTCAAAGCGGGTCATCAGCTCAGCGGTGATATCAAATGAGTCGTGGGTCATCACGTTAAGCACGCTGGGTTCTTGCGGTGCTTGTGGGTCGGCTGGGCTTTTGGGCGTGCATGCTACCAAGAGCAAAGCCACTGTGATGAGGGTTAGAAGTACTTTTTTAATCATTATCTTTCCTTTCAACGAAAGTTTTATTGATTGTGTCACTTTTTCTGGTGTGCACCAGCAAGAGTTCACCTTTGGCAACACTGACGCGAATGTTCTTTTCAAGGGCGAGGTTGCTATTGCCGCGCGTGCTGCCAAAAATGAGGGTTTCATTGTGAAGAGGGTAAGCCAAATTGTGCGTTTCGCGCACCAAAACATCCCCACGCCAGGGAATGAGTGAGACGGTATCCTCTGGCTCAAGGTCTAAACAAAAGTCTTCTTGCACATGAAAAACGCGGGTGATGCCATCATCAAAGTAAAGCTTTAGGTCCTGAGAAAGGTTCCGTGCCAATGAGAACAAGCCCAGATTCCCCAAAAGATGGTCAAGCCTGCCACCCAAACCAAAGGCGATGAGAATTTCTTTAAACCCGCGAGCAATCGCCTCACGCAAGGCTAATTCAAGGTCGGTAAAGTCTTTTTGCGCTTTAAAACGCAGGATTTCGGTTTGCTTTTCTTCAAGGGTTTTTAAAAAGACGGGATCGATGGAATCCAGATCACCCATCAGCAAATCGGGCTTTAGACCTAAGGCATCCAAATAGCGCATGCCTCCATCCACGGCGATGATAAAATCATCGTCGCGCAAACTTAAAAGATCGGGCCTTTCAGCGATGCCGTTGCTTACCAATATGGCGCGTTTTTGTTTTTGCATAATAAAACACCCTCGCCGTGGAGGGTGTTTTTTGGTTATTGTCCATCCCTCCGCCGGCATTATCCGGATCAGGTTTGCGGGTCGGACCTCGTGTCCCTCTCAGCCCTTTCGGGCTCCCCGTGTTGCACCTATGATGATAGCATAGCTGCGATTTTTTGCAAATACTTGTTTAGTCTATAACACGACCTTCATGCTTCTTTGTCAGCTTCCTAAGCCTTTAAGGTAAGAGGTTCCAGAAGCGTACCGTACCATCAAAGGAAGTCGTAACTAATGTAGTCCCATCTGCGCTCATGCGTATAAAGATAATTCTATCGCTATGTTGTGAAAAAGTTGCTACTTGTGAGCCATCAGAAACGTCAAAAGCTGCCAGTTCTCTTCCCAGAGGCACCAAAAGACCCTTGCTGTCCTTGGTAAACTCGATGGCATAAGTGTAGTTGTAATCGGTTTCAATTTTGCGAACCTGGCTACCAGTTCTGGGATCCCACAAGATGAGATAAGGGTCATCTCCCGCGCTGGCCAGGTATTGCCCATCGGGTGAAAAGGTGATCGTTCGCACCCAATCTTCGTGACCTTCCATAACATGCAGCGAAGCACCTGTCTGGGCATCCCAAATGCGAACCACATGATCATCTCCGGCGCTGGCAATAAGCTTTCCATCGGGAGAGATAGCTACCGTGCGCACATAATCTGTATGTCCAACCAAGGTATGCAGTAGCGTAGAACTGTTGTTATCCCAAACCTTTACACTTCCATCGTCACATCCAGTGACAAGCATGGTCTGATCGTTTGAAAGCGCAATTTGCCTGATCCAATCATCGTGAGCATAGAAAAGCGACTTCTCAGCACTTGTTTCAGCGTCGCGATAACTGATGTAACCACCGTATGTACCGCCAATGAGTGTGTTTCCGTCCGATGAAAAAATGGGGGAAATCATCATATCTGAGTAATTGTCATCTCTCCTCCAGATCATATCCCCGTTATTATCCAACATTAAGCCCACATCATTACCATCCATGACAAAGGCTTTGTCACCATTAGGTGAGACGGCTAAAGATAAGTAGCTATCCACATAAGCAGTTATCGTAAGATCAGGGTCGGCATCATTAAAATCCCAAACCGCAAGCTTCCCATCAGAGTTTTGGCCAAGGAACTTGGTCCCAACAGGGCTTGTCTTCAAGCGCGTAAATTGTAAGGTTGAATATGTGTATTCTTTGGATGAGGATGCGCCGGTTGCGTTCCAGGATTGCACATTACCACTGCCACAGCTGGCAAGCACATTCTTATCATCTGGAGTAAAAAGGACACTCAAACAAGCATCTTCACCATCACCAAATTCTTCCCTTTTTGAGCCAGTTATTGCGTCGTTTAAAGTTACAAGCCCATCATCGCCCGCACCTGCCACAAATTGGCTATTGGATGACCATGCTAGATCATTGACGTAATCGTTATGTGAAGGCATCTCTTTTAGAAGGCTTCCGGAATTAACATCCCAGATTTTAATGACACCTTCATCGTTACCAGTAGCAAGTTTTTGCCCGTCGGGTGAAAGGGAAAATGAATAATAGTATTCATCAGTCACAAGCGTGGTGGCATATTCAAAGGTGTTACCTGATCGCCGGTAAATAAATATCCCGTCATTGTAGTCTGCAGCCAAAACAGTGCCATTAGCAGAAAGCGAAAGCCTAAAGCCAATAATATCCTCAGCGAACATGTATTGGTAATCCTCAGTAATACTGTAAAAAGTAATGCCATCATATCTCGAAATTAACAGAAAACCATCCGGTAAGAAGGCTACATCATAAATTCTTTCGCCATTAAAAAGGGTTCTTACATAGTCAAATGGTTCCCTCGTAAAAATATCCACACCGGAGGTTGTGGCTACCGCAATATTAACTTCATTAGAGGAAATGTCAAAGCCAGTTAATTTCCCATTCCCACCAACGCTCGTTGTATACAGTGAATGTATGTTGGAAAATGTGATAACGTCACGACTTATGGGTTCATCTGTACCTCCCCAAGGATCAGGGGTGTTGGTAGCCCAACCCAGAGGATCAGGGGTGCTGGTAGGCCAGCCCTCAGGGTCAGGGGTTCCTGCCATGGTGGGGGTTGGGTCAACCGGAAAGACAGATCCACCTTGCTTACCAAAGCTAATTGGCGTGGGTTCAGGACCACCAGCCTTGCGAATACCCCGAGTTATGATCGGGCGGAAAACGGTAAACAGCAAAACAAGTGCGATGAGCACTAAAAGCCCTAATGCGCCTAATAGAATCCCAATACCTTTACCTTTAGCCTTTTTAGGTTTGGCTTGCATTGGTGGCTGGGGTGGGTAACCATAAGGCGGTTGTCCATAGCTTTGAGGCTGCTGAGGTGGTTGCTGTGGATATTGCTGGGGTGGCTGTGGTGGGTATTGCTGAGCCTGCTGTGGAGGATATTGCTGAGGTGGCTGCTGTGGATATTGTTGCTGAGCCTGCTGAGGTGAGTATTGCTGTGGCGCTGGCTGAGGTGGCTGAGGTGGGTATTGCTGAGCCTGTTGAGGTGGGTATTGCTGAGCCTGCTGAGGTGGGTATTGCTGTGGTGGCTGCGGTGGATATTGTTGGGGCGCTTGTGTTGAAAAACTCACAAACTCACCTTCAGTCTGCCCGATCACAGGACCAGTCGTTGGCGGCGGAACAGGTGCTTGCTCTGGCATGCTTTGTTCTGTCGGTTGAACCTCTTCTTGAAAGGACTTTGCTTCTTCTGAAACTTGATCCTGGCTTATGGACGCGCCACAATTCATACAAAATTTGCTACCAGGATTATTGCTCGTCTCGCAATAAGGACAAATCATAATTACCTCCGGGATTAACTATTATTTAAAAAGAACAGAAAACATCTTTTATTATTCTACCAAGCTTTAACCCAACGTGGTGATTTATTTCGGGTAAATTTCCGCCTTTTCACCCATTTTTCAGGAATGTCTCCCTATTTTCACCTTAGCTGGTGATAATGTGCTCGTAAGAGCTCAAAAGCCCCTCATTAGCGCGTTTGAAAGGCTTGTTTTTTGATGGATAGGTTGATTATCCCTATAAAGCCTTTACACACATATTTGTGTGATCAATACTGAAAGGAATGCTCACCAAATACTGTATTTTTGGACTTTTTGGAGCTTTTTTATTTGTTTGCGGTGTAATTCTTATTGGGTAAGTTGAGCGATGAGCAATTGGAATGCCAGCAAGCCCGGCATACCGCCCGTTTTGATATCTTCATCGATTTTTAAGAGTTTGCCATGAATATCCACGAGTTGTGCCATGCTAAAACGCCCGGCTTGTTTATGCAATTTGTTGGCGACAAAACTCATTACTTTGAGTTCTTTTTGCACCCGGTCTGCTCTGCCACCTTCATCCATCACTTCGCGGGCTTGGATAAGCAATCGGAATTGACGATGAACCATGCCGGCTAGCTCCATGACGTCACTTTTTTCGGTGAGCAATAAAAACTGTTCCATCGCTTTTTTTCCATTACGCTCGCCAAGTGCGTCAACCAAGGCGAAAATATCGCCTTCCTGGTCTTGGGCAGTGAGCAAAACCACATCCTGGGCACTAATTTTGGCTTGCTCACCAGCATAGGCAATCAGTTTATCAAGTTCATGGCCGGCGCGTAAAGTGTCATTGCCCACATACTCCGCCAGGAGAACCGAGGCATTGGTGTCCATTTCGCCACCTTTTTCTTTACACAGTCGCCTGATCCACAGAGGCATGTCATCCTGAGACGGCAAAGAGCAGTTCACCACAATACCCTGCTCAGGATGAGTGTTTATCCACTCTTCAACCCATTTATAAGATTTGATATTTTCCCAGCCAGCGTTACCACTCCGCTTAATAATCTGATCCTCAACCTGGAGCACCAAAGCTGTGCTTTCGGGAAGCTCATCAAAGAGCTTTAGAACGCGTTCTTTATTATCTTTTGCCTGTTTGCTTAAAAAATTTCGTGCGTTTTCAAGGATGACCAAACGACGTGGTGCCAAAAAAGGCACTGCCATGGCATCTGCAACCAATCCGTTCAGGTTCAGGGAATCGCCATCCAAGACGTTGGTATTCAAATCAGCGGTGTCGGGGTCACCCATGCCCGCCTTAAAACGAGCGACATGCTCGCGGAATCGCGCGCTGTCATCGCCTCGCAAGAGGTACAGGCTGGGTGCAGAAGACATGCTTAAGCCTCGGTGTCGACTTTATGAACCGAGCCTTCAAAAACCTTTTGGCTATAGACGCCGGTCACTTTGGTTTTACCAATCTCACTGCTGGTGGTCACATAGCGTTGCACCAAGGGGCCCAGTGGCTTGGAAAGGAAAAAGGCTGGAACGGCCGCGCCAAGTGCGATCAGGTAGTGATACCATTTGGTCTTTTTCTCAGCCGCCGTGGCAACAGCTAGAACACTACCCGCCACCGCACTGGCAATCGCACCAGAAACGGCAATGTTGGTGCCACAGTTGGGGTGCACAGCCAGGTCAGCTTCACCATCCTGTAAGCGTTTACGGGCTTCCAGGGTAGCATCGGTCATCAGCTCGGTGGGCAAATCCGCCACCATGTAGAAGCCTTTAGGATTCGAAATGCCCGCCATGCGCAAGCCAGGGTAACGCTTTGAAAGCACTTGCATGGTGGCGTGTTCCAAGGCATGGTTGCGCCTCAGGCGACGGGTAAAGGGGATATAGTCTAATAAATTCTTTTTCATGATTTCCTTCTCCTACTCAAGGCTATCGTATGCTTCTAAAATGTCTACAGCTGATATGAGGGTCAAATCAGTCAGCTTATATCCTGATTCTACCAAGCTATTGATGATTTTTGCGCCATAATAGTAAGCTTTTTGCCAATGTTGGGGATCCAGGCTGCCTACTAAGAACTGATTGTTTAACTCAACCGTCATTGGCTTGCCAAAATGACGACGCACCTCCGTGCAGATGATGCTTTCATTCTCAATCAAATCTTTGAGTTGTTCCTCAGTTAGCCCATTGTGTTTAGCGAAAACGTCGAGGCTAAATGCTTTACCATCAATCATCAAGCCACTGCAAACGCCTAAACCTTCCGCAATCGTTCGGTTCAAAAAGTCAATATCCGAAAATTTCATGCCTCGTGCTAATTTCCAAAAACGCACCATATGGTTAAATTCATGCGCCACAAGTTGCCGCCAATGACTATCGGATCGCAAAATTTCAAGACCAATGAACATAAAAGGACGATTTCCTACGGGTTCACCAACACAACCGCCAATATTGCCTAGCTCCATGCCCAGATAGAGATCAAAATCATCTTCAAAGCCATAATAGTCAGCGACTTCACGTGTCATTTCAGCCAACTTTTGCTCAACACCATCCGCCCGATTCTTTTGCCCATTTAACAGCAAAGTGTCAAAGTCGGCGTTTTCAATCATCGGTTTTAAAATGTCAAGAGGCATCATGTATAGGCCTTCAAAAATGAACTTAAAAAGCACTGGGTGCTTTTCAGTATAAGCCTGATAGGCAGCAAACTGCCCTATAGTTTTGCTTTCCTCGACCATCACAGTGTAGTCATCTAGCATTTTAATGAGTTTCATTTTTTCTCCTCATCCACAAAAGCAAGGCGCAGCGCGTCACGCAAGGAACGCGCCTCAAGAATCTCGATGTTTTCAGGCCAGGGCTCACCTTTTCGCGCGCGACGTGGCACGATGGCGCGTTTAAAACCTAATTTAGCGGCTTCTTTCAAGCGCGCGGGCATCTGCCCCACCATGCGCAACTCGCCAGAAAGCCCAATTTCGCCAATCAGAACCGTGTCCGCTCGGGTAGGCAAATCTTTCATCGAAGATGCCAAAGCGGTAGCCACTGCCAGGTCCGCGGCAGGTTCTTCAAGCTTTAAACCACTTACCACGTTGGTAATCACATCCTGGTTGCCCAAATTGAGCCCCACACGACGTGTTAAAACTGCGACAATAATCAGCAAACGGTTGAAATTGATGCCGTTCGCGGTGCGACGAGGGTTGCCAAAACTGGTGGGCGTGGTTAGCCCTTGAACCTCAACCAAAAGCGGGCGCGTTCCTTCCATGGTCACCGCCACAGCCGAACCTGGCGCGTTCACCATACGCTCTGCCAGAAAAACTTCGCTGGGGTTGCGCACTTCTACCATGCCGCGTTCCTGCATCTCAAAAACGCCCACTTCGCTGGTTGCGCCATAGCGGTTTTTAACCGAACGCAACAGGCGATAGCTCTGAAAATGTTCACCTTCAAGGTATAAAACGGTGTCCACAATATGTTCAAGCACGCGCGGACCAGCAATGGCGCCTTCTTTGGTCACATGCCCGATGATAAACACAGTCAAGCCAGTGGTTTTGGCGATTTCGCGCAATTGGCTGGCGCTCTCGCGCACTTGCGAGATGGACCCAGCAGCCGATTCCATATTGGGCAAGGTCATGGTTTGGATGGAATCGATAATAAGCAATGCCGGTTTTTGCTCGGCGATGTGTTGCATAATCGAGCCCAGGTTGGTTTCGGTAACCAGCAAAAGTTTTTTAGGCAAAATGGCATCCCCTGTATCGTTTTTGTGGGCAATACGATCGGCACGCATCTTGATTTGACGTTCAGACTCTTCACCAGAAACATACAAAACAATGTCATCTTTGGCGAGCTCCATCGCCATTTGCAAAATGAGCGTACTTTTGCCAATACCCGGGTCGCCACCAATCAACACTACTGAACCAGGCACAATCCCGCCACCCAAAACGCGGGCGAATTCTTCCATTTGCAGAGGCACACGGTCTTCCTGCGCACCTAAAATATCAGCCAGCGGTCGTGCTTTTGAGCTACCCACCAATCCGCGGCTATAAGATTTAGAGCCGGCAGAGGGTTCTGCCTCTACCAGCTCTTCGATCATACTATCCCAACTCTCGCAGCTCGGGCAACGCCCAAACAAGCGCGAGGCGGTTTTACCGCATTCCTGACAAACGTAACGCGTGTAGCTTTTTGCCATTATGCGCCTGCCGGTTGCGGTTCCGGGTCGGGTTCGGTCTCGGGCTCTTCGTCAATCAGCCCGAGGCGCTCTTCTTTACGCAAAACAATGCGTTTTTTGCCGTCAAGATCTTCCAGTTCAGCAATGATTTGATCTCCAGGTTCAAATGTGCCCATCAAAAGCGCATCAGAAAGCTGTTCTTCAATCATCTGCTGCACCACCCGGCGCACGGGTCGGGCGCCCATTTCGGGGTCGTAACCTTCTTCGGCGAGAAAATCGTAAGCTTCTTCACTGGCTTCGATGGTTAAATCTTGCTCGATGAGCATTTCTTGCACCTTTGCCACCTCAAGCTCAACGATTTTGCGAATGTCCGCGCGGTTGAGTGCTCTAAAGACAACCACGGTGTCCATGCGGTTGATGAATTCCGGTCTAAACTGGCGGCGCAAGGCGTCCATCAGCTTCTTTTGCATATCTTCATAAGCCAGGCGTTCTTCAAGCACCTCATCCAGCTTCAAGGCAAACCCAAAGCTGCTTTGTTGCTTAATCACCTCAGCACCTACGTTGGTGGTCATGATGATGATGGCGTTTTTAAAGTCCACCTTTTGACCTTTGGCGTCGGTGAGATGCCCTTCTTCCATAATTTGCAGGAGCATATTCAAGGCTTCCGGATGGGCTTTTTCAACCTCATCAAAAACCACAATGGAGTAAGGTCGGCGGCGGATAGCTTCAGTCAACTGACCGGCTTCATCGTAGCCCACATAGCCAGGAGGCGCACCAACCAGGCGGCTCATGCTGTGGCGTTCCATAAACTCGCTCATGTCAATTTGAATGAGCGCTTCTTCATTACCAAAGAGCAAGCGTGCCAGGGATTTGGTGAGCTCGGTTTTGCCCACGCCGGTGGGTCCCAGGAACATGAACGAGCCAACCGGTCTGCGTGGGTTCTTTAGCCCGGCACGCGCACGGCGCACGGCTTTGGCAATGGCACTGATGGCTTCTTCTTGCCCAATAATGGACTCAGACAAAGCTGCTTCCATATTCAAAAGCCGTTCGCTTTCTTCTTCTGCCAATTGGGTCAGCGGGATGCCCGTCCACATCGAGATAACCTCAGCAACGTTCTCAGCGCTTACAGTGGGTGCATTGGCGCGGTCCCAGCCAGTTTGCAAGCTTTTAAGGCTTTCTTGCAATTCTTCCTGGCGTTTGAGCAAGGCTTGAATGTTGTCATTATCTTCAGCGGCTTGGGCTTCTTTTAGCTCTGCCCGAACTTTGCGCAGTTTTGTCATCATCTCTTTGCTGCTTACGGCGGTGTCGCTCTTGTACATGCGCACGCGCGAGGCGGCTTCATCCACCAGGTCAATGGCTTTATCTGGCAGGAAGCGTTCGCTGACGTAACGGGAGCTCAGCTTTGCGGCAGCTTCGATGGCTTCGTCGCTGATGTGCAGGCGATGATGTTCTTCATACTTTTCGCGTAAACCATAAAGAATTTCGATGGTTTCTTCAACTGAGGGTTGCTCCACAACGATGGGTTGGAAGCGGCGTTCAAGCGCGGCGTCTGATTCGATGCTCTTGCGGTATTCGTTGAGCGTGGTCGCACCAATCACCTGCAACTCGCCTCGTGATAGCGCAGGTTTGAGGATGTTCGCGGCATCCACTTGTGAGCCTGCCGAACCAGCCCCAACCAGCATGTGCAGTTCATCAATAAAGACAATCGCGCCGCTGGCTTTAAGCTCGTCAATCACACGTTTGAGGCGCTCTTCAAACTGCCCGCGATACATGGTGCCAGCAACCAAAGAGCCCACATCAAGCTGTAAAACACGCTTGTCCAAAAGCAAAGCGGGCACATCTCCAGCAAGGATGCGCTGAGCCAATCCTTCAACGATGGCGGTTTTACCCACGCCCGGTTCACCAATCAAGGCGGGGTTGTTTTTGGTGCGTCGCGCCAAAATTTGGATGACGCGTTCAATTTCTTTTTCGCGTCCAATGACCGGGTCAAGTTTATCTGCCTCAGCCAAGCCGGTAAGATCGGTGGCAAGCTGATCCACAAGCGGTGTTTTGCTGTCGTCCTTTTCCATGCGTGCCCGGCGCGTTAAGCGGGGAACACCTGCATAGGCGTCTGGTTCCGGACCTTTTTTACGAGGTGCGTTGTCTATGGATTCTTCAAGTTCCTCATTGGCATCTTTTAGCACCCGATTGGTTTGTCGCCGGATCTGCTCGGGGGTTACCCCCAGGCTCAGCAGCACTTGCATGCCGCTGCTTTCTTCATTTTTGGTCATGGCAAGGAGCATGTGTTCAGTACCCACAGAAGGTGCCTCGGTGGCTTTTGCCTCTTCAAGTGCTTGTTCGAGCAGTTTTTTGGTTTCTTCCGCAAGGGTATAAAGCCTCACGTTGTCTTCCGGTTTGTGCTCTTCTTCAATCACTTTGCGAATGGCATCTTCATTAACGCCAAGGTCCTGCAAGACGCGGTTGGCAATGGTACCTTTTTCAATCATCAAACCCAACAAAAGATGGTCAATGCCAATGGTGTGGGTCTTGTATCGTTCAGCTTCCAATTGTGCCAGGCTGAGCACCCTTTTTGCTTTTTGTGTAAATCGATTAATAACAGCCAAGGTAGTCCTCCTGTAAGAGTGGTAGTGTTGGTCACGCCAAGTGAAAACTAAGATTTCTGAATCTTTTGAAATCAAAGAGGAAAAATGGCGCACCCAACCTGCTTTGATTGTACCAAAACCAACACTTTGGACAAATATCTAAGCCATATTTTGATGAACTGTTAATACTGTGGCGCGCTTATTTCGCTTTGAGATAACTCGGAATTGTCTTGCGAATATAATGACAAGTGTAGCCACTGGGAAGCTTTTGTAAGTAGTCCTGGTGGTAGTCTTCCGCTGGCCAAAAAGTCGTGAGCGGTTCAAGGGTGGTGACCACTGGGTTACGCCACATGCCACTGCTGTTAACGAGGTTAATCATGGTCTCACCAGTGCGTTTTTGCACCTCATCCCGATAAAAAATAGCTGAGCGATAAGATGTGCCAATGTCATTCCCCTGGCGGTTGAGTGTGGTGGGGTCATGCATGCGGAAAAAGAAGTCTAAAAGCTGAGGCAAGTTGGTTTTACGTGTGTCATACACAACAAGCAAAGCCTCGGCATGCCCTGGGTGATTCTGATAGGTGGGGTTATCGTTTTCGCCACCCGTGTAACCACAATCGGTATCGATGACACCTGGTTCTTGCCTAAAAAGTTCTTCCATTCCCCAAAAACAGCCTCCAGCGAGGACAATTTCATCAATGTGTGTTTCTTGTGTCATAGCCTTGTCCTTAATCCATTTTCACGGCGCATACCACTACGCCGTGAAAATATATTATCAAATTCTATTTGTCTTATGCCCATTTTGCATAAGCACTTAAGAACTTACCAGTCCACACCTTCAATATGCAAACCCTGATCGATAATAAATGCCGTGTTAGTAAAAGGCTCAAACATCCACAAAATAGAGGCGTATTCGTTTGTTTCTTCATCAATTTCCCCGCGCCACAAAAGAACCATACGATAATCCTGCGGTGACCATGCGCCAAAAGCCCAATCGCCATTCTCGGAATCAAGATCGGTTAGTGTCAAATAGGGTTCCTCAATATCCTGAGTATCCACCATAACGATCCCACCGCTACCTAATTCCCACCAAATACCTGCGTCATATTTCTTCATATGAGGAATATTAATAGGGCGTTGCTCCATTACCAAGTACCGATCATCAAAAGACCAGTCAGGAGCAGACCAAACCGTGCTAGTGTCATCCATACCATTCAGAAAGGCTCCGGTGTTGCCTTCTAGCGCGGAAATTACAACATAAATGTTGTTGGTTTGTTCGAAGAGCTCCTTGCTTGGGTATGCAAGACGATCTTCTTGATTAGAAAGACTGGTATAACCAGCCATACCATAATCATGAATTGCACCGGTTTGGAGATCATAAACATACTCTTTTTGTGGCCAAACAGGTTGGCAATAGGTCGCCCGATAAGTTAAAAAGCGCCCACTCGGTGAGATATCAACACCAATAGAGTGGCTATCAGCTGAACTATCCATCACCGGTAAATCTGTAACATATTGCAAATCTTCTTCATTAATGACAAATCGCATCACATAAGAGTGTTCAGGCGTGCCATCCTCACCTTCCATGTATCGGCATTCCCCAATGACGCGATTAATGTAAAGTATGTTGTGTTTGTCCCAACCTACGATTTTATCTGAATAAGATTCTTCAGGTTCATTAATATCCAAGCTCCAAATCCTGCAGGTTTCAAAGGAATAGACCAAAACTTGCCCTTTATCAATCCTTTGATAAGCCACATAAAGCCCATTAGGAGAAACGCGCGGGTGAAAGTAACGAGGTAACTCCTCACCTTCCCACTCACCACCACCTTCAGTTACCGCAATGATGTTGTCTGATTCAATGAAATAGGCATAAATGTTTCCATCTTTTGAGTAAACGACGGGTGGATAAACATCACTTGCCTCTTGCGGTCCTGTAACAGGGTCAAAGCCATGGCGGATAGATTGCCGCAGCACCTCTTCAGATTCCACCAAACATTGCGGGCTCAGCCCGGAGGCATCAGGATTTTCAATGGAAAAGAAAAAGGAGTCTTCCCAGGTATAGCCTTTTAGTGCTACAGCCTCAGTGCCAACGTATGACCAGGTGGAAACAGTAAATAAAAGCCCTTCGATGGTGAGTTCATTAGCCTCGTAGGTGAAAATATCACCCATGCCATGCCCATTGTTGAGATAGATTCGACATTCAGGGTAGCGGGTGGACAGCAGGTGGGGAAAGCTTGAATCGCCAGAACTGCGCCAAAGATCAGCGTTGTAGGTAAACCAGATATCGTCCTGCATTCGGGTTGAAGCAAATTCAGTAGCCGGCTCTGGGGTTAGAATAGCCTCTTGCGTTGGCACAGCCGGCTCTTGAGTTGGCGTTGCCTGCTCATCGGTTGGCACAACACTTGGCAACGGTGTGGGCAAGACTTGCTCTGGCGTACGGGTTGGTTTGCGCGTTGCGGTTGGTAATACGGGTTTTGGCGGTGATGGCGGATTGATTATTTCGCACGCTGCGGTAAACAGTAAGATGCTGAAGATAATCAGTGATAAAAATATTTTCTTCTTCATAACAAACTCCCTATTATTATTTTGGATAACTGTTTTAAGATTGATTAAGCATTTTGATTATAAGCGAGATTGATGAATTTCTTTACTTCTTGGGTGATGTCTTCAAGTGAGTGAATGGCTATTTTGTGGGAGCATTGCCCTGGCGGGTTACCAGGGTTGAGTAGAGCTGATTCTGGTGGATCAGTAAAACGCAAGCCCAGGTCAATGCGGGTTTTGGTACTGGCTTGCAAGACGGCAAACTGACGGCGGCGCACAAAAGGCGTGTAGCCTCCGCGTCCTTCAACCCGCACATCCTCACCCTGTTTTTCAATAATGTCCCGCAGCGCATCAAAGAGGGGTCTAAGCTTGGCTTTTGCGCCTTCATATTGCGAATTGATGTACTCTTCCACACTGGGGCGCACCCAACCCGCAGCACGCGCGGCAGCATCGGCGATTGCCCATTGACTGTTTTGCAACACGCCATGTTCGCTTTTGAGCCAATGGCGCACCGCTTTTTGATTCAGCGGGTCAACGCCACTGGCTTGAACGAGAGCCACCCACTCTTCCAAACTTTTTCCGGTACGTTCTTTCATGGAATCTGTTACAGCTGCCATCATTCTTGCGGGGTTGTTTTTTGTGGGCAAAATCAGCTCTCCTTTGAGTTATCTTCTAATTTTCTTTATTAAACACATCTTGTTTAAGGTCCAAAATTTTTCGCTTCTGAAAGTTGCATAACCTCATCAGCTAATGCCATGCATTCATCTGAAATCGCAAGGGCATTATGATGTTCTACTGAAATATAACGTCCATTTGCGCGATAGCCATATAGAACCGTTTCAAGGTTGCTTTTGTAGTACCAACGCGTAATAGAAAATTCGGTGTTGCCAATGGTCTTGTAATAAAAATCAACATCAAAGCGATCTGGATCTATACCATGACCCCAATCATAGTTGAAGGTGCAGGCTTCATCATTTTTTAACTGAAGTTTTTGCAAACCACCACTATCGATCGGCTTCCAAAGCTGTGAGTTATAGGTAAGATAGTAAGAAGGTCCCACTTCGACTGATGCATACGCTGGGAGTGGCGTATTTGTTGGAATAATGGGTGTGTTTGTGGGAACAAACACAGTTGGCGTTGGTGGTATTCGTGTTGGGATAGCCGGAACCTGGGTGGGATTTTGGCGCACCATCGTTGCCGTGGGATCTTGCACGATTACCGAAAATGGCGTTTCTTTTGCAGGTTCCAATGGGCTTTGGATGGGCGCTTGCTGACTTGGCTGCGGGTAGGTGTAAGTCGGCTCATAAACGGGTTTGCGAGGCCTTGAAATGAGCAGCACCACACCTACTAATAAACCAATAATCAGAACGACAAGAAAAGACAGGGTGAAAACAGATTTGCTCTTATCTACTCCTCGTCTTAGTGCTTGATTAGTGCCTTGTTGCCCATTCCAGGCAGGCTTTTGATGCTGTGACTCAACTTGGGGGTAATTATCCCGAGAAGGATGTTGTTGTTTTTGAAATTGTGGGCTTTGCGATGAGGAAAAGTCACGGTAAGCCTGTGGCGATGCGCCGGAGCTTTGGCTGGGTTGCGCTGGCGCCTGGGTATGCCAATAGGCTTGAGGTGGGCTTGCCTGCGTGTGTGGAGGAGGATTTGACGCTGTGCCAACTGGGCTAGCTGGCTTTTGTGACTGAGAAGGGTATAAAGGTTTAAAAGAGAAAGGAACAGGTACAGGTTGTTCGGGCTTGCGCGCCGGACTTTGTTCTGAAGAACTGTTTTTTTCCCAATCAGCATTCCAGCTATAACCTTGGTTTTGGGGTAAATCCTGGCTTTGCAGATAAAAGCTTTCAGCGTTTTCCTCCGAAAAACTATAACCACAATTTTGACAAAAAGCTAAATGATCAGCATTATAAGTTTTACATAAGGGACAGTTCATATCGGCTCCGTTAGAATAAACATGTCAATAAAGCATTAATAGGTTCATTTTACTATGCCTCCCGCGAGAAAAGAGGTTTTCGTTTTCCCTTTTCGGGGATTAGATGAAAAGTTTGCAAGACGATGTGAGATTTGATGAGATGATGGCTATTGCAAGGCTTGAATTGTGCCTCCAGGAAATCAGACCTGTTAACTAAACGAATTTAACCAATAGCTAAGCGTCAAGCGCTTTGGAAAATGGCAACGTTTGTTAAACGCAAAACCAGGCGGGTGAGAAATGCCCGCCTGGTTGGGTTTTTGTCTGGAAGCTAAATTACTAAAGCTGCTCGAGTTTATCCACCAAGCCAGCGATGACGTCAAAGCCACCTTGCCAGAATTCGGCGGTGGTCACGTCCATGCCAGCCTCGTTGAGCAGGTCGATGGGCGCAATGGAACCACCGGCAGACAAGATGCGCATGTACTTGGGCTTAAAGCTTTCGCCTTCTTCCTGGTAGCGTTTATAGAGCGCAAACACCAAAAGCTGTCCAAAGGCGTAGGCATAAACATAGAAGGGTGTTCCATAAATATGCGGAATGGAAACCCACTCATATTTGAATTCATCAGAAACTTCAACCGCGTCGCCAAATTCTTCCTTTAGGTTTGCCAGGTAGGCTTCGTTGAGCTCATCCACAGAAGCGTCATTGATGATCATCTCATGGGCTTCTTTTTCGAAAATGGCAAAGTAGATTTGGCGAATGATGGTTGCAAAAGCGTCATCAAGCTGGGCAAAAAGGATATCCTGGCGCACAGCTTCATCGGTTTCGCGCTCCAGCATCAGGTCGGTGAGCATCATTTCGCCAAAGGTTGAGGCGGTTTCTGCAAGTGGTAAACAAGCGTGTTGGGTAAAAATGCTGTGTTGATCTGCCATCAAGGAGTGAATGGCGTGCCCAAGCTCATGTGCCATGGTACCAACATCATCGGCTTTACCCTGATAGTTGAGCATGACCCAAGGCGAAAGCTCAGGGCCCAAGGTAGAGCAGAACGCGCCGCCCATTTTACCTTTGCGCACTTCGCTGTCAACATGACCCTGGTCGAAGACCTTGCGGGCGAGCTCTGCAAATTTGGGATCAAACCGTTCAAAAGATTCAAAGGTCATTGCAGTAGCTTCATCATAGCTAAAGCGCTTGTCCGATTCAGAGACAGGCGCATAAACATCGTATCGGCGCAGTTTTTCCATGCCAATTTTCTGGGCTTTAAGGCGGAAAAAGCGATGGAAGATGCCAATATTCTTGCGTGAAACCTCCATCAAAGTCTCAATAACTTCGTCTGGCAGGTCATTGACTGTGTTTCGCACCGAAATTGGGCTTTTATACTTGCGCATGTTGACATTTTCGTTCTTCCAGTCGCGAGCGATGTTTTGGTAAATTTGACCCAGGATGGGCGCGTCTTCACCATAAACGCGATAAAGCTCCTGGTAAGCACGGGCACGCAGGTCTGGGTCAGCCGAGCGAACATGGCTCATCAGCTCGCCACGGGTCATTTCTTTCACTTCGCCATCAATTTCGAGCTTGAAGACATATCGGTTGGTGATGGAATCGTATAGCATTTCAAGCGCGTTTGAGCCGGTAACATCTTTGATGTTGATGATTTTTTCTTCAGCTTCAGTAAGCGTGTAAGGCTTAAAGTTGCGCATTTGCACCAGCCAATAGCGATAATCACCGCTGGCGTCCAAAAGGCGTTGGGCGTTGGCATCATCGAGAGCTTTCCACCACAAGCTAAAGAAAAGCGTGCGGTTGCCCATTTCAGCAGCGAACTGCTGGAAGCGCGCCATGGCAATTTGGGCTTTTTGGTCTTGGGTATCGGCAGCAAAAGAGAGGCTGGCAAAGCCATAAACACGGTATGCCAATGTGGTGTAAGCCTCTTGCATTTTGATCAGCTCAAGGAATTTTTCGGCGCTGATATCAGGCTGAAGCACGTCACGCTGAGCTTCAAAAGCGCTTACCATGGCTTCAAGGTCAGCATAAGCCTGGTTCATCTTAGGATCTTCAAAGCTATCAAAGAGTTCTTTTAGACTCCAGGGAGATTGTGTGTAAGTTTTTTCAGTCATAATGTCCTTTCTGATTTGGTTGTTTCTTGTCGTTGAGTATACATCAGACTTTGAGGGATTGTCTATTCTTCATGATATTTTATTTATTGTGTAACATTTTTCAAGCCAAATTGTTTGCTGACTTTGTCGAACAGCAATTTATTGATTAAAAACGGCAATAATCGCGGAAATTATATAGGTTTTTGTTCGATTCATTCTATCCTTTCCTTGATATGATCAACACGATGATACAATAGCTTTTCTTCAAAACCTTCTGTAAAACAGACTATAACAAAGAATACCCTCAAGAGATCTCATCATCTGGTTTATAATGAAACTGCTTTTGACTCATCTAAAATGAGTGGCATGGATTAAAAACAATGAGAAAAAGATTAAGTTTATCCCTAAAAAAAATTCACAACATCACAGATGTGATGGTAGGTAAAGTGTTAGGTGGAAAATCTTTAGGACAGCTTTCTGCGGCATGTGCTAAAAAAATGCCCATTCATGAGAATATCGATTCCTTTGCTTACGCCAAGAAAAGCCACTTTCAACATTTTGAGATACCAAAAGTTCACGCCAACCAAACCTTAAAAACTGCCGACATGAAGGTTTATCAGGATGCATTTATCTTTACTTACATCAAGCAAAACATTAAACCCGGCGCCAAACTCCTGGAAATTGGAGGAGGACAATCGCGTGTCATTCAACTGCTGTACGACAGCTATGAGATTTGGAATCTGGACAAACTTGAGGGGTCTGGTTTTGGACCTAAGCACCCTTATGACCCACATGGTCATGTTTTGGTACAAGATTACATTGGTGCCTTTAACCAAGAATTAGAAGACCATTCCTTTGATTTCATTTACAGTATTTCAACCATTGAACATTTTCCTCATGATGAAGAAACCTTGGATAATTGCATAGCTGATATCAATCGATTATTGGCACCAGGCGGGCGTTCTTTACATTGTGTGGACGCGTTGCTAAAACCAGGCATGCTCGAAGTACACCCTCTTTTACCCAAAGTGCTTAAAGAAAACAAAACTGCCAGAACAATTCTAGACTACGACACCATGGCTAATGACGATGATCTGTGGAGTTTGCCTTTTTATGCTTACTACACCCGTTACTTCCACCTCACGAAGAAACGCTTAAAGCCATTTGGCAAGCCTATTACGATTAATATCTATTGGGAGCAAAATAATCAGTAATTACTAAAACTGGCGACTGTCTTCATAATATGTTAAAGAAAAAACCGGCTACTTGTGGTAACCGGCTTTTTCTTTTAACTTTGGACCAAAGCTAATCTAAGCGCATCAAGACGGTCTCTTGCTGGACGTGCTGAGAACACTCAGCAGAACAATGGCGATGCCTACGAAACTTAGATAATAGCCAAAAGCAGGCCCTACCTGATAGTTTATTTCCTGCAAGACATTTACTTTGGCATAGTAACTCTTCATCAGAAACAGACCGGCGAAAAAGCCCGCTGCGCTCAACAAGCTTAATATAATGATCGGTGTTGTTCGATAATCCGCCCCAACGTAAGTCCGCATTGAAGTCAGGCTTAGAATAAGCACAATCAACATAAAGAGTGCCCCCAAAATGATAGCAATTCCACTGTATATTAACGCGCCACCTTCAAGGAAGCTCGTTTTAACCACTTCTATTGCGGGAAATTGACTTGACCCTCCAAGGCTGGTCGTTGCGACCCAAGGTAGGAAGAGCGCACCAATAGCCAACAAAGCACCTAAAGTTACAAAAATCCATTTGCTTGATTTTTCCATAATAATCTCCTTTTGCTTAATAGTAGCGAAAGTGACCTCGGTTATCTAGAAAAATAATGATACAAGCTCTAGTGTTTTACAAAGATTTTACAAAACGCCCCGCACTTTATCGTTTGGGGCGTTTTTTCTGTTTTATTCAAGACGATTGACAAAAGTTTGTCTAAATCATTGCCTTTTTTGATGAATTAGGTCAATTTTCCGGAGGTGGGTTCTTTCGCCAGCCCTGTAAAGGACCTTGGTTCGCATCGCTTGATGGCTGTTGAGGTTGTTGCGGCGGTTGCCACTGAGATGGCTGCTCAGGCTGTTGCCATTGACCTGGTTGTTGGGGCTGCTGCCATTGTGGTGGCTGTTGAGGTTGTTGCCACGGTTGTTGAGATTGCTGAGGCGCCTGCCATTGTTGGGGATGTTGCGGATAGGGTTGATTAGGGTAGCCAGGCACAAAACCTTGCTGACAGCTGGTTGACCTTTGCATCCCTGTCTCCTTCTCATTACTGAACCATGCCATAATGCCGGCAATGAGAATAACAATCAAAGCCGCAATAGTCGCGTAGACGCCTATGCCCATTCTATACTTGGGCATAATGTCGCCTAGACCCAATAAAGACCCAATGGATCCCGCCAGTCTATCAATATTTGCAAGGACTGAGTAGGTTTTTATTTTGGATCCCAAAAAAAGTCCAAGCCCGATTGTCATCAAAACGATAACTATCCCATAACTTTTCGATGTGCTTGAAAAGCTTAACAAGCTTAACAAGATGACCACCACACCAAACACTGGGAAGAGAAAGAGTGTCCAATCTGAGAATATTTTGTTAATAGAGCTAAAGATGCCAGAGTACATACCCGCACCTGCACCAAAATACTCTTCCAAGGTCGATTTAATAAAGGCCTCATAGTTTGATGTGTTGTAATCAGAAAAGCCTAAGCCGGTTGCTCCCATTCCTTGCGGACGACCTGTTGCGATGCCCAGACCAGTGTTACCAAGCTTTACATCTCCCACCGACCCAGCGCCCCAAGGTAAAAAGAAAGCAAGAATCAAAACGATAGCGCCAATTATGGCGATAATTTTTGAAAACTTCATATCACCTCCTGCATCTATCCTTTTTCAAGGAGCTTTTTATTCTTGCCCGGGTTGTTGCGGCGGTTGCCACTGAGGTGGCTGCTCAGGTTGTTGCCATTGACCTGGTTGTTGGGGCTGCTGCCATTGTGGTGGCTGTTGAGGTTGTTGCCACGGTTGTTGAGGTTGTTGCGGCGGTTGCCATTGCGGTGGTTGCTGAGGTTGTTGCCATTGACCTGGTTGTTGTGGCGGTTGCTGAGGTTGCTGCCATTGACCTGGTTGTTGGGGCTGCTGCCATTGCGGTGGTTGTTGGGGTTGTTGCCATCCTGTTGTCCCACCGGTAAAAGTTGCACCTTGAGCGCCCTGCATTGCCCAAAAACCCGCGCCAGCAATAAGCAATGCGCCAATCAAGGTAAAAAAGAACCCAATACCCGTGTTTATCTTTATGCCCCATTCCCTGAACTCACCGATGCCTGAAGCAGCTGATTTCATTAATATAGCTACCAAAATTGCAAGGAATGCTGCTACACCGCCAGCAATTAACACATAAAGGGCTTCCTGCTTTGAGGGATGGCGTTCGCGTAGCTTCATAAAAGAAAAAACAATTGTAGCGATTAAGATAAGGATGAGCGCAAGCACTGAAATGCCTATCAAAAAGCCACCAAAGCTTTCTCCGAAGCTTCCTAACAATTTGAATCCTGAAACTGATTCTTTTTCAGTGAACCCAAAAAGTGAAACTTTCACGGTCAGCCAAGGTAATATCAGCCCAAGAAGAATCAGTACTGCACCACCAGTTGATAAAAGATATGTTTTTGATCTATCCATAGTTTCCTCTCTATCTTGTTTGATTAATTTTTTAATGTGTGTTTATGTAAAATGGTATCTGGTTGCCTAATATTAGCACTAACTTAGCTGTTTATTTTATCCAAGCCTCTACTTAGCCCTTGTGTTCTTTTATTCATCACTTTCCATTTCGTCGCGATATTTCTTGCGTATTTCATCAATTTTGCGATGGGATTGGCTTGCTTCGTCCCAATAATGCCAGAGCATCCAGCCATTAGCCGGACGTCCCAAAATTTCTCGCGCCAGCGAATGAATGGAGCCGCGTTGTGAACCGACCACCAAAGCGCCATCAGCTTGAACGGTTGCCCAAATCTGCTTTTCATCCCCCAAACTCAATTGGGTGCCCGGCCTGATGTAGCCTTGCTCAACCAGGGACCCAAATGGAATGCGTTTGCGTGACCTGGGATTTGGCGTAATCAAAAGTGGTGCGTCAAATTCATATTGCACATTTTTGCTCAAGCGCTCGCGGGCATAATGCACATAACGCGCGTCGATCTCAATGCCGATATAGTGCCGGCTTAGTTTACGCGCCATCATCCCGGTGGTGCCTGTGCCAAAGAAAGGATCCAGCACAACATCACCCGGGTTTGTGCTTGCCATTAAAATGCGATACAGCAAAGCTTCAGGTTTTTGGGTAGGATGCAGGCGTTTATCGTTTTCACGCAGGCGCTCTTTTCCTGTGCATATGGGAATAAACCAATCCGAGCGCATCTGTAAGTCATCATTGAGCATTTTCATGGCTTGATAGTTGAAAGTGTAGCGCGCACCTTTTTCTTTTTGCGCCCAGATGAGCGTTTCGTGCGCGTTGGTAAAGCGCACCCCGCGGAAATTGGGCATGGGATTGCTCTTCACCCAGACCACATCGTTGAGGATCCAATAGCCCAGGTCTTGCAGAATGCTGCCCACACGGTAAATGTTGTGATAGGAACCGATAACCCAAAGCGTACCGGTAGGTTTAAGCACGCGGCGGCATGCGCTCAGCCAGGCTTCAGTAAATTCATCATAAGCTTTGAGGTTTTCGAACTTGTCCCAATCTTCGTCCACACCTTGCACGCGGCTGAGATTAGGGCGCAAAAGTTCGCCCTGAAGTTGCAGGTTGTACGGTGGGTCTGCGAAAATGAGGTCTACCGATTCGGCAGGTAAAGACTGGAGCACTTCGAGACAATCACCGTGGATGGTCTGATCGAGCCAATTGGCAAGAGGATGCTCGCTCATACTCTAATTGTACTGGATTAAAGCCTCTTTTGGCGATTATTTTGAGATGCATTCTTGAAAATGGCTGGAAGAAAGCTATAATCCTTACAGAGGACACCATGACATCTACAATCAACCCCGTTTGGCAAAATTTTAAGTACTACGAAGATATCAAACCGCGCTATAGCGACCTGGACACCCAACTGCATGTCAACAACCTCGCCTTTCTTGAGATTGGCGAAGCGGTGCGCATCAATTACTATAAAGAAACCGGCATTTGGGATGGCGACATTCGCCCAGGCGGTTTTGGCATGATGATCGCTTCATTAAAAGTCGATTATCTCAATTCCATCGCGCACCAAGACATTGTGCGCGTTTGTGTTAAAACAACTCATATCGGCAACAAAAGTATTTCTTTTGCCTTTGTGCTCAAAAATCCAGATAATGACATCATGTACGCGCGTGGCGAAGTGGTTGGCGTGTGTTATGACACAGCAGCCGGCAAAACCGTGCGTGTTCCCAAAGAATGGCGCCAAAAACTGGCAGCATACGAAAATAACGAGGACTTACTATGACCCCAAAATCAACTTTACCCCCAATCGATTATGACTATCTTGAAACACTTTTGGTTGACTTGCTCAACATTCCCAGCCCAACCGGCTACACTGATGCGGCAATCAGCTTTTTGGAAGACGCCTTAAAAGCTTTTCCAGAAGTTAAAGCCGAACGCACTAAAAAAGGCTGTTTACTGGTGACTGTGCCCGGTGAACATTCCAGTGATGGCGTTAAGCGTGCTTTAACCGCGCATGTGGACACACTCGGTGCCATGGTTAAAGAGATCAAAAGCAATGGCAGACTTACCTTAACTGGTGTGGGCGGTTTTGCCTGGGGCAGTGTGGAAGCTGAAAACCTTTTGGTACACACCCGCCACAAAGGCACCGTACGCGGCAGCCTGCTGCCAAACAAAGCTTCTGTGCATGTTTACGACACCGTGCGCGACGACAAACGCAAAGCGGATAGCATGGAAGTGCGCCTTGATGTTCGTGTAAGCAACCCTCAAGAAGTGCGCGAACTGGGCATTGAAGTGGGCGATTTTGTCTCATTTGATCCACGCGTTGAACTTCACGACGGTTTTGTAAAAAGTCGCCACCTTGACGATAAAGCTGCTGTTGCCATCATTATGACGGTCATCAAAGCTTTCCATGATGCCAAACAAAAACCCGCCCAAGACTTTTGTGTGCTCTTTAGCAACTATGAAGAAGTGGGCATGGGTGGTCGCAGCGATTTTCCCACAAGCCTTGAAGAATTTATCGCCATCGACATGGCAGCGATTGGTGATGGACAAGCCTCAGACGAGTTCCATGCCTCAATTTGTGTAAAAGATGGCGGCTTTCCCTATCATCACGCCTTTTCAAACAAGCTCCGGGATATTGCCACGGCGAATGACATCCCTCACAAAGTTGATATTTACGTCAACTATGGCTCAGACGCTTCTGCCTACTGGTCCGCGGGCGGTTCAGCCGCGGTTGCATTGATTGGTCCGGGCGTAGATAGCTCGCATCATTATGAACGCACGCATAAGGATGCCTTAATCGCTACAAGCAACTGGCTTTTGGCATACTTAGGAAGTTAATAAACGCCATTTTAGCGATTTTTTAGTGAATTTAGCGAATTTGGCAAAGAATGTGAAACCTTTTACATCTTTTAGGGTTTTAAAGGATGCTTCTCATAAAATTATTGAGAGCTTAAACATAAACCATTTTTAACAAAACAAAGGAGAAATAAAATGGCTTTTTACGAAGGAATGAACTGGTTGTGGGCAATCTTGGTCGGTGCCGTGATTGGCATCATCGCTGATATGATCGTCCCCGGTGTCAAAATTGGTTTTCTAGGCGCTATTATCACAGGTATTCTTGGTGGATTCCTGGGTGGCTGGATTGCTGTACTGCTCAAAATTGGTGGTGGATTAATCATCCAATTGCTCTTCGCCCTCCTGGGTGCAGTGATTATCCTGCTCATCTGGCGCGCGTTAAAACGAAGTTAGCTTAGCAACTGAATATCAGATTAAACGTGCCCCAAACAGGGCACGTTTTTTTATTCCTTGACACATTTTTGTGATATCATTCTTTAATAATTTCAAAGGAGGATTTCATGTCATACCAACAACCTTATCAAGCCCAATATCAACCCCCTTACCAAGCTCCTAATCAAGCGCCAAGGGTCATACTAAAGGCTGACTTTAGCCTTTGGAAAACATTCTTTTTATCCATAATCACTTTAGGTATTTATGGTCTTATCGTTTGGATTCGCGTCGTTAAAAACATCAATGTTCTGGCAAGCCCCTACGACGGAAAGAAAACAATGGGTTATATCCCCATGATTCTCTTGGGGATAATCACTTTTGGTATTTATCCATTGGTTTGGAACCACCAACTCTGTGACCGCATCGGCGATGAACTCAGACGACGGCGTTTCCAATCTGACTTCAGTAGCACCACATTTTGGCTCTGGGGTGTATTGGGCTCATTGATCATCGTTGGCCCATTTATCTTCCAACACAAACTGTTTGAATCGATGAACATGCTCACTGAGCATCACAATATGTACGGATAAATACGCTCTTTAGAAAGAAAAAAGCGTGCCATAAAAACGGGCACGCTTTTTTTTATTTGCTCAGCTTTTAGTCAAGGGCGTCTTCGTCCAATAAGGGCAAGATTGTCTTTAGGGTTTTGTAGTCTCCCTTTTCGATCAAGCTTTTTGCATAGTCTTTTAAAGAATCCTTGCTTTGTGGAGGCTCTGGGCTTTGCTCTTCCTGGACTTTTTTTCCTGCTCTGGTGATTTGGACAAGTAATTCATTTAAGTTTTCTTCCTTTATAAAAGGACTTAGCTTAATGAGTTGCTTCATGTTCTGGGGATGAAAGTCCATCCTTGCCAGTACACTCACCAGATCTTTACTACTTAGAAATGGAGCAAGGGGAAGAATGTCATTCACATTTTCCGCCTCGGCTTCTTCTATGAGGGTCATCAGATCATTTGAGTCCAAAAAAGGTGCTAATGGCGCCAGTAATCCAGGATCGTCATCATCATTGATAACCTTTTTGGCGATATCGAAAAGAAATTCCCTTTCAAGGAAAGGCGCAACCTTAATCACATCTTCCAAATGCTCATGCAATTCGCCTTTTCGCACAAGGATGCTTTGGATTTGCTCTGATTCCAAAAATGGAATAAAGGGTGTCAACTCATTGAATTCTTCTAATTCACAGGCTTCAAGAAGTTCCATAAGTTTGTCTTTGCTTAAGAAGGGTGCCAGCATCATCAAATCAGTGCTTGTTATGCTTTCAAGCGGCGCTTTTTCAATGCTCTCTTTAAGTTTTGATGGCTTCAAAATAGGTGCCACTTCTGCGATTTCCTGGATGGTAAGCTTTTCTTCCTCCTGTGTTGCGCGGCGCACGGTTTGGGCTTGTTCACTCGAATCGAGCAGCTCTTCGATGCTCACATCCAGCACACGTGCCAGGTCGGTCAACTTTGAGATATCGGGCATGCTATTGCCGCGCTCCCAATTGCTAACGGCTTGGTAACTAACTTGCATTAAGTCAGCAAGTTCCATTTGGGTCATATCTTTGGCTTTACGAAGGGACATAATCTTTAAGCCGGTTTTTCTTGTATCAAACATCGTTCACTCCTGTTTTTTGGTTTGAATCCATCTTAGACCAAAACCGAACTTAATCCTATCAAGCATTTCTTGAATTGTGCAGATTCAAGCGACAGTTGAGTTATTGAGAACTGTTTCCGTCCTTTGGTCATTGGCACCTAAAGCAATCACTTACGCTTCCTGAGGCGTCTCGCCGAAGGTAATTTGCATAAAACAGTACCCACCGTATTGGTCTCTTGCCCAAGCAAATGCATTTATGCTGGCATGGTCGGTCGGGAGACTTCCCAAAGCATTCTCACGCGCTTCCTGAGGCGTCTCGCCGAAGGTAATTTGCATAAAACAGTACCCACCGTATTGGTCTCTTGCCCAAGCAAATGCATTTATGCTGGCATGGTCGGTCGGGAGACTTCCCAAAGCATTCTCACGCGC